>Ga0265294_10000561_pt1 | contig 49629 bp, 51 predicted proteins | sample MunlanPumphouse3_FD_192504 | JGI IMG/M metagenome (GOLD analysis project Ga0265294, IMG submission 192504) | Groundwater microbial communities from a municipal landfill in Southern Ontario, Canada - Pumphouse #3 | ecosystem: Environmental > Aquatic > Deep subsurface > Groundwater | place...
AAATCCAAATTGATACTAATACAGTTTTTTTAATTATATCCATTATGGTTTTTTTTACATCCCCCTTGGATTTAATTAAATTATATGCTTCCAACATTAACCAAAATGCTAACAAAACACCCAATAATATTTGAATAAAATTAAATAAACTGCGTTGTAAAGATACCCCTACTTTATCCAAAGCGTCTATCAATGATTTACCAATTCGTGCCTCTACGGGAACATAATCATCAACTATGGGTGTATAAAAATTATCTACATCCGAAGACAAGCCTTCTAATAAAAGCTGTCTGTTGTGGTCCGTTGCCCAAACACCATAATCAGAAACATCCCCAGCATTTGGGGCATTTCCATCTGCATGTACCGGGACGGTAAAAAACAAACAAAAAACAACCAAAGCAAATTTGCAAAATATATTTATTTTTTTAAGATTTAATTTAAATAAATTCATATTTATTATTTGCTTGCCTTTTCCATTGCATCTGTAATTGTTTTGGTTATTCCAGATGGAATACTCCATAACTTTTGTCCCATCTCTTTGAATGACTTTCCTATATTAAATATCGGATCTTTGCCCGAGCCATCACCAACAAAAATTTCATCCAGTTTTTTGCTGATAACATAAAAATATAACAAGAATATTCCCAACATCATCATCATAAAATCCCAACCATTACGCATAAAATCAAATGCCCCTGGATGCGATGCTTCGATGGTTGCACTGGTACGGTCAAAACATGCTTTGAATAAACTTTTATCCATTTTTCCATCTTGCAAGGATGCTTTTTCACAGTCTGAAAATACCTGAGCTACAATTTGATTTGATGAATTTTGTGCCGATTGCATTCCTGCAAACCCAGGTGGAGTAATTACAGAATAGCCATCCACCGGTCCCGGGAAATATTCATCTGCAACATATGCAACAATTGTGTAAATTATTAAAACTTTCAGTGTAATTACAATTACCCTGACCGCACAATTTACAAGCATATCAACCGATTTACCAACCGCGCCCTTTAACACCCCCCAAACGTTTTCATATGCATAACTGGCAATAATAACGGGTAGAAATATAATTATAAATACTAATCTGAAAACTACATTTAAAATATCAAAGAACAAACCAAATCCGATAATTAAAAACATTATTACCAAGCCCAATCCAGCCAACCAGGTAAACAAGCCTCCACCCATTCCCATCCATGCGAAATTCATCAAAGAAAATCCACCAGACGCCCCGGCCAAAATAACACTGCTGGCATTACCAACAACACACATAAATGGTTTTAATGCTGGACCAATCACATTATCCGAATTTTGAGTTTCTAACGCTGGACACATTGCATCAGAACCTATGCCAGTTGCGGCCATGGCAAGTTCAGACCCAACATACATAACTGGGCGAATTGTAATATCAGATACTGTTTTTAAAATTGTTGTGCCACCAAAACTTAATGCACCCAAAAAAGCACCAACAAATAAAACCCTGGCAAATTGTTTCCATACAGGATCAAACCAACTTTTAAAATCAAAATCCCTGGATTTTGTGGTCATTTTAACATTTTCTTTGTTGGCTTCGGCTATCTTTTTCCAGGTATGTACCAACAAATAAATTGCAAATCCCAATGCAATTAAAATCCATAAATTAGCAACCAACGCATCCCAAAAACTTTTTGTTGCCATACCAATTACATTAAACAATTGGGTAACATAGGGACATAAAAAACAACCATTGCTTTTTGATATATCACAAACATCACCAACGCACGCACCGGTTGCTTGCAAAAAGCTGTTCATGCTGGCGTATGTAATAGAATCACCATTTATACTGGATGACAAATACCAAATACCGACACCAATGGCAATAATCCACATTATCGCTTTGACAGCTATTAAAATTATTTTCGATTTCAACATAAACTATTTTTCTTTTTTGTCTGCCGAACCGTCTTCTTTTTTATCAGCATCTTTACCAACAACTGCACTCCAAAGAGTTTTTCCAGTATTTTTTGCAAAATCAAATGTGTTTTTTCCAACCTTTAAGGCGTCTTCTCCCAACTTATCCCCTGATTCATTTCTTTGGGTTATATTAAATGCATCTGTGATTGCTTTGGCAACTTGTTTAATATTTTCTGATAAATATCCTACGATATAAACCAATACCAAAACCCCACCCAAAGAAACCATGGCCAAATTATCATCTGATATATCGCTGGCCAATATATTCCCATTCATTACTTCTGTGACATCAATGTTTGGCCCGGCAAAAAACTTTGTAATTATAACCATAATTACAACATAAGTTATAACAACCGTTGCCAATGAAACAATAGAATTTATTAAATTTTGGAAAAATGCGGGGGTTATTTTACTGCTCATATTTTTTACCCAATCCGCGCTTTTGGAATTTTTAAATACCCATAAAACCAACATAAATGGGAAAAAGAATGCAAAGAAAGTCATATCAATTACAACATCGGCGAAATAAAAACAAAACTTTATAAATAATTTAAAAAACGCCCAAACAACATACAGTCCCATAAAAAATATCATAATATGTTTTAACAGCGCACCAATACCCAAAAAAGCTTTCCATTCAAACGCCTTGTCCATTATTGCCATACCTAGTTTCATCATTGATTGAAATTGAGTAATGCTGGTCTTCATCAATAAAATTATTTTGTCGCGTAACTCGGGACGATAAAATCCATCCTCAGACATTTTTTCTGGGGTATATACTACCTTTTGCGCAACTTGATCTGGATTTGTATTTAACATTGATTGTGTATAAACCAATGTCATATCGGCCACAGGTTCAAAACTGAGTCTGGTTACCAGTCTTGGAACCATAACCCCCAATCCCAAAATAGTAATTACAAATAAAGAATTTATTATTACTGGTTTCAAATAAGATTGATACATCGGTTCCATTTTATCTTTTGCGCGCAAATTTGTTACGACGGAATACAAAACATAAAAAGCAACAAAAACACATAATAAAACCGCCGCCAGCAATGCCATCTTTCCGTAAACAGCACTGGTGGTCGCAGAAATAACCTGGAACAAACGGTCAAATACAGGACAGCTCCAACATTGCACCGAAGATTCTATCCATCCACTCATTTCTTTTTAAACCATCCTATTGCTTTAGTAATACCCCTGCGCCATTCATGTGCTTTACTCCATGCATTCTTAGTATCGCCAATTGCTTTATTATATAAACTATCCGAACCACTGCCCGTATAATCCATCAATTGTTTTTTAGTTATTTCAAAAATTTTAAACATTAAAAAGAAAGTCAAAACAGATGACATCCACATTATAGAATGCCCACCAAAACCCATTGGATTATTTGCAACAACTGGGACATTACTGGATGCAGAACCGCCCGCAGCAACAACAAATGTTGAATGATTAAAATTAAACAAGGCCTTGATCGCGGCAATATTTATTATCAAGATAAATACACAAGCAATCATCGTTATTACTAATTTTTTTAAACTTTCTATTATCTGGCTGAATGCCGGCCATGGATTAACCCAACCCTTGGCATTTTTATCGGCAACAAAAGTTAAAACTTTGAATGGGTACATTATCAAAGCCATTCCAAATTCAAAAATTGCCTGGATTATCAAAAGTGCCATAAAGAAATTACTGGCGACAAAAGTAAACACCAAAAATATGCCCGTTATCAAGTTCATAATATCACGGCCACCATGTGGTATCAGCGTCATCAACCCCAACAAACCGTCAGTTATAAATTTTAATCCACGTTTGATAACTTGGTTATTTGCCTGTGTTATTTGGGCGACTGGGCGAATTAAGAACTTACAGCCTGCCTCTGAAATATATCCTTTCTCAATTAAGTCCGGCGGGCAAGCCATGTTTTCTTCTGAAACACCGGCCGACATATTCATCTGATTAATACTTGCTGTCATGCTTTGCGTATAAATTTCCCCAAATTGCAAAAAAGGGTCTACAATTATACCGGTAATATATTGCGGCTTGATTGGTAATAGCAATGCTGCTGCGATTATACCCCGAATACATGGTTTTAATACATCTTCGGAAATTTTAAGCGCAGATGGTTTTTCCCACATTTGTCCGCCCCTGGCGTTAAAAAAATCCAACCAACTTTGCGGGATATACATTTTTACCAAATACATTCCGATAAACCAACCCAGCCAACCCCAAACCAAGATGTAAATTATCCCATCCCCATTGCCCACAAAAAATTCATACGTAGCCATAGCAACAGATACAAACGCATTCAAAATTATCGGTATAAACAGAGAAAGATCCAGTGCATCAACAATCCCCCATGACGCATAAGCTGCACATGGCAAAATTAAAAATAATAAAGATAAAAGTATTTTTCTCACTTCTTCGTATTATAGCATAAAAAGCCGGTGCAAATTATGATATAATTAGTCCGTGAACAAACTAAAAAAATTTTGGATTATCTTTCTTTCATTCTTGCCATTTTCTGCGGGAGCGATTGCTCCGCTGGCCATTGGCGCCATTGCTGGGGGCGTAACAATTGCCGGATTTTCAATCTATCGCTCTATGTCACCTGTTGATATGGTAGATGCCTTATCTTTCTTTTCCAGTTGTTGGTCGTGCGGAATGTTTAATGATATAATGTTGGTTTTATCAAATGTTTTACCACGTATTTATTCGGCTATTGGCCAGGTTTGTATTCCAATAGCTTTTGCCCTGACCGCCGTATATTTCGGGTGGGAGGTATTAAAAGGTTATCTGGGAATAGATGGTCAACCAAAATCCCCCGATGCATGGAACTTTTCTGGGAAACTGGGCGCACATTTATTCAAGCTTACTTTTATAACTCTGTTATTGGCTTTCCCATTACCCAGGTTTATAACCAGCACAGCCGTAGAACCCATCTTTAACGTTGGTTTGACACTTTCGCATTCAATAGATGTAAGAATGGCCCCAAATATAAACAATGAAAATTCTTTTGAAACTTGCCTGATCGCAACCGCTGTTATGGACCCTTCAAGTGCTGACAAAGCCGCAGCCTCAAACGGTGCATTTTCACCAAAGCTTCGCCATAATCTGGCCTGCCAAATAGGTCAAATTCATCAAATGACCGGTCTGGGAATGACCGCAGGTTGGACAATTATGAACATGGCATTTAATGATAAATATATGTACAAGCTGATATTCAATATTCCAATTTTCCCAAATGTAGTTATGTTTTTAGCGGGACTTTTAGTTGTCGTTTTATTTTTCTTTGCCCTGTTGCCAATCCCGCTTTACTTTTTACAAACCTTTATCGAACTGGGGATGAGTCTGGTTATGATGCCATTAATGTTAATTTCTTGGCTGTTCCAAGATGCGGACGGGAAAACATGGATGGTACTGCCAGATGGGAAAAAGAACATCAAGGGAATTATTGATAAAGTTGTTCAAAACACATTGGGTATCGCAATGGTTGGTATATTTACTGCATTTTCAGTGTTATTCTTAAATTCGGCTTTTGGTAAATGGCAAGGTGCCAGCGTTTTACAAACCGCAATAACTGAAAACAAAGCCGAAGTTTTAATAGATGGCATGTTTATGAATAACGACAGTCTGGTAACAATTATAATGATGGGATTATTCTTGGCAATCTTTATGAATGCTATACCGGCACTAAGCCAGGCTTTGTTCAGCGATGTTAAAATACCAACCAAGCTTTATGATGATGTAAAGAAAGATTTCGGCAAAATAACCAGTAATGTCAAAGCCTGGTGGAAAAATATAAAGAAGGACTAAAAGTCAAGCAATTTATTTTACTATACTGACTTTAATCCAGCTTTAAAATCTGATATAATTCCAGCAATGACTTACAAAACCATACGTTCCCCGTTTTTATTCTGGCCCACCAGAGGGACCCGTGATTCGGACACCTATCAATCGGCCAGGCGTATTATTTCGGATCGTCATGGTGAAATGCCTTGTTTGACGCCCACAGATTTCGATATGATTGAATTTTTCAAAGCAACTCCTGATGCCGTTCTCTATTATCCTGTGTTTTCTGGTGTCCCTGGCTGGTGGGGCGAATTATTAGGCGGCAGTGCCCAAGTTTGTGAAAAAATCGTCCTGACCAAAGATTGCTCTTTAATGGCAATCGCCAAAGACCAAATAATTGAAAACAAAGATCAGAATAAACTTTTTGTTGCCGAAATTTTTCCAAACCCTGGTTTTTTCAAAAAAGTATCCAACTTTGGCGTAAGCATAGCCGATATGTTGGCAACCGAGTCTGGAACCGTTTTGGCTCTGTTTTCTGGGAAAAACCCTGGCAAATTCCAAAACTTCATAGAATCTTCGGGTAATTTTTACCTGGGATGTGTTGGCGGATATTAAATTAATATCTATTCTTACTTGATTTTACAAAATTTCCCTGTATAATTTGCAAGCTAAAAAAGGTTTAACTATGAAGAAAAACATACATCCAGAATACCACGAAATCAAAGTTACCCGTACAGATGGCAAAACAATAAAAATGTTCTCGTCTGTGGACAAAGATTTGGTTTTATCTGTTGATAATCTGAACCACTCTGCTTGGACCGGTCAGCGTGCTGCCGCAGACAAGGGTCAGCGTGCCGCCGACTTTAAGAAAAAATTCGACGGGTTCAAATTTTAATAAGCCCAGCGTTCGCGCTGGCTTTTATTTTTAAAAGCACAATAAATGGAAAAAGAAAATCTGATAAAAGGCTCTTCGGAATTAAATAAAATGTTTGCCGCATTGGCGCAAACTGGGGCCGGATTACGTCATGATTTTGGGGAAGTTGAAAATCTACAACAATCTCTTTCTGGTGCCCGTGACTTTGTTAAAAAAGCCGCGATAAGAATAGAAGAATCAATTTTACATAATTTAACCCTGATTCGTCCAAATGCTGGTGTTTTAACACCAAATTATTCCCGCGATGGTGATGGACGGGATGAATTTGTCTTGGCATTTTCAGGCGCTAAAAATTTTATTCGTGGAAATCCACATTTTGCGATATCTTTGGCCTTACGATCAAACAATGAAACAAAAATCGCATTGGTATACAGCCCAATTAACGAAAGATTATATTATGCCGAGGCTGGATGTGGTGCTTTTGCATTTTCCGCATTTCATTCGGCGCGAATCAAGGTTTCCGGAATAAAAGAGCCGGAAGATTTAACATTGGGACTGGATTCGAATGATTTCAGGGTTGCTGGGGATACTCGTATTACTGGCTGTCCCGCGTTGGATCTTGCATGGGTTGCTGCCGGAAAATTTGATGGTTTTATATCCCAGCCACTAGATTATGCAGAAATTTGTGCTGGGGAATTATTAATTAACGAGGCTGGGGGAGCAATCGAAATGAATGCCGAATTAGTGGCATCAAACAATAAATGGAAGAGAGAATAATCCAAAAGGAAATTCTAATGATTCTACTTAAAAACATTAATGGCAGATATCACTCTGATTATAAATTTATACTAAAAACCATATTGGCCTTGTCTTCCAGCGGGCTATATCGTGGCGAAAAAGAAATTATAAAAATCATTACTAATAGCGTAAAAGCTGTTGATACATCAATAACAAAAGCACAAAATGCCAATCAAATGTTAATTGATTACAAAGCATGTGTTAATTTACCTACATCAAAACTTAAAAAGAATGCTTCTAATTCATATATCGCCGTCTGTAATTCAACCTCAGATTTATACCAAACATTTTATGATATTCGTGAAAATGGGAGTAATTTCGGAAAAAACTTAATTTCCAGAGAAATAATGCTGGCTTTTCTAAAAATCTTAGAAAAAACAGAACAATTAAAAAAAATGACCCCTATGTTTGATTTGGGTACTTCAATCACAAAAATAACAAGCGTCAGCAGTATGTATATGGGCGAGATTGAAACATTCAGTAAAGATTCTGTTAAAAAAATAGAAGAACAATATAAAGAAATGAATAAAAATTATTCTGACTTTGCCCATGCATTCTGGCCAAGTTCATCAAAAAATAGTATTCATACTTTATAATTTATTTATTGATTTTTTGTATCAGTTGGTTATAATCTTGGGGCTTTGATGGGCCATCGTCTAACGGTAGGACAAGAGATTTTGGTTCTCTTTATCGCGGTTCGAATCCGTGTGGCCCAACCAAAAAATTTCCGCACCCACTTGGGTGCGATAATTTTTATAATTATTCTTGAAAATTCAGCTTTTTCATTATAAGCTGGCAAAAGCTTGCTACACGGTCCCATCGTCTAGCGGTTAGGACGCCAGATTCTCATTCTGAAAACACGGGTTCGATTCCCGTTGGGACCGCCAAAATCTTCTCTGTTTTTTTATTATCACCTAGGGCTTTAATACCTTACGCGCCTGCTCTAACAAATCTATTGCTTTATCTATACTAATGCTGTCTGTGATCGTCCCCGGGGTTTGTTTTGCTGGCTTGGCCGTACCAATTGGTTTTTCGTTCGGAACGGTTATATCGGCGTTCATAAACTTTCCATCTTTTATCAGCTTTTTAACGCCGGCAATGGTCATACCACGATCATACAGCAATTCGCGAACCTGCTTCAAGGCGGCAACTGTTTCGGGACGATAATAGCGACGTCCGCCCGCGCCCGTTGCTGGCTTAATTGAAACAGGAAACTGCTTTTCCCAATAGCGCAAAGTATGCGCGGGAATATCCAACTGTTTTGCTACTTCGTTAATAGAAATAAACGGTTCATTCGCCATCGGCTATTTCCTCGGATTCTTCTTCTTTTTCAATTGCTGTTGCACTGATAACGCGTTCATCGTCCGCTGTGCGGAACAATGTTACGCCCGCTGTTGCACGACCCGCGATACGTACCGCATCCGCCGGGGTTCTGATGATTTTTCCGCCATCTGTAACCATCATAATGTCATAGTTTTCATCAATTGGGAAGCTGCCCGCGACCGCGGTATTTTTACCACCCAGTTTAATTGCGGTAATACCCGAACCGCCACGATGGGTCAAACGATATTCATAAGAACTGGTGCGTTTTCCAAATCCATTTTCACTGATGGTTAAAATAAATTGTTCATCGCGTGCCATCTCCGCCATTGTTTCTTCGCCCAAAACAACGCTTGTTGTTTCTTCTTCGTCGCCTGCATCTTCTTCGGCGCCATCTGCACGACGCAGTGCGCGGCTTTGTTTAATGTATGCAGCACGTGTTTCAGCATCTGCGTCCGAATGATTCAGCATTACCATGCCAATGATTGTATCATCTTTGCCCAATTTAATTGCGCGAACACCTGTTGAATTACGACTGGCGAACACACGAATTTCTGTAACAGGGAATCTGATGCAACGACCACAATAAGTACTTAAGAACACATCTTGATTTTCATTACACAGCATAACACTGACCAAGCTTTCGTCATCTTCCAATTTCATTGCAATCTTTCCGTTCGCGCGTATGCTTTCAAAGTCTGAAAAATCATTTCTGCGGATCGTCCCCATGCTGGTGGCAAACATCAAGAAGGTTCCAGCCTCGACATCTGGCACTGGTAAAATTGCTGTAATTGTTTCGCCATCAGACAAAGGCAAAAGATTTACCAATGGACGACCCTTGGCACTGGCGGCCGCTTCGGGTAATTTATAAGTTTTCAAGCGATAACACATTCCCTTGGAACTGAAGAACATCAACGGGGTATGAGTATTTGCAACAAATAGTTGTGATACATAATCATCTTCTTTGGTCTTCATCGCATTACGCCCCTTGCCCCCGCGTTTTTGTGCACGATAAGTATCCAGCGCAACACGTTTGATATATCCAGTATTTGAAACCGTTACAACCATATCTTCGCGCGCTATTAAATCTTCTATATCCATATCAACTTCGGCATCTGAAATTATTGTTCTGCGTGGAACAGACCAATTATCACGAACAGAGTTTGTTTCATCACGGATTATTTGAACAATGCGTTCATGGCTGCCCAAGATATCCAACAATTCTTTGATAATTCCACCCAAATCAACCAGATCTTTGTGGATTTTTTCACGTTCTAGTCCGGTCAAGCGATGTAATTGCAATTCTAATATAGCCTTTGCTTGATCTTCACTCATGCGGAACATGCCGTTTTCATATTCTGTATTTGGATCATCAATTAATTTAATATAGCTTTCTATATCTGATGCCTTCCAGCTGCGCGCAACTAATTCCATTCGCGCGGCTTCGGGGGATTCGCTGCCCTTGATCAATTCTATAATTTCATCTAAATTTCCAACTGCAACTGATAGCCCCAGTAAAGTGTGCGCTTTATTTCGTGCCTTGTTCAATTCAAATATAGTTCTGCGGCGAATAACATCTATGCGGAAATCAATAAACGCATCCAATACCATACGAACATTAAACAGCATTGGCTGGCCACGATTTAACGCCATCATATTTACAGGAAAGCTGCTTTGTAATTCTGTATATTGGAACAATTGATTCAAAACGACATCAGCAATCGCATCGCGTTTTAATTCAATTACTATGCGTACGCCTTCTTTGCTGGTTTCATCACGAATTTCCCCGATGCCTTCGACCCGTTTTTCTTTGGATAGATTTACTATTTTTATAATTAACCCGGCTTTGTTAACCTGGTACGGAATTTCATCGACTATGATTGCTTGTTTTTCTTTCATGTCCTCGACATGGGTTTTTGCACGGACAATCACACTGCCACGACCAGTCGTATGCGCTTTATATGCCGCGCTGCGACCCATCATGATTCCGCCGGTTGGGAAATCAGGTCCCTGAATAATTTCAAATAATTCTTCGTCAGATATATCTTTGTTCTCTAATACCGCCAAAACACCATCGCAGACTTCGCCCAAATTATATGTTGGAACATTTGTTGCCATACCAACTGCAATTCCACTGCCGCCATTTACCAAGAAATTTGGAAATTTTGCTGGCAAAACCTGGGGCTCTTGCAAACTGCCGTCAAAGTTTGGCATCCATTCAATGGTATCTTTATCCATATCATCCATCAAAGACGCACCCAGCTTGGACAATCTGGCTTCGGTGTAACGCATTGCCGCGGGCTTGTCCCCGTCCATACTACCAAAATTTCCCTGTCCCTGGACCAAACAGGCCCCCATAGAAAAATCTTGGCCCATACGAACCATGGCCTCATAAATACTACTGTCGCCGTGTGGGTGGTATTTACCCATAACATCACCAACAATACGCGCACATTTTACAGTTGCACGGGTTGCTGGCGCCACATCGTTCATAACATACATAATTCTGCGATGCACGGGCTTGCACCCGTCACGAACATCCGGCAACGCACGATCCATAATAACCGACATAGCATAGTCTAAAAAGCTGCCACGCATTTCTTGTTCTAGTGCGCGTGTTGGTGCTTTGATTTGTGTGGAATTTTCATTGATTTCTGACATAAAAAATACTCCGTTTTTTAGTGTTATAAACATAGCAAATTGCTGGGTTTCGGGCAAGAAAATAATCCAAAAAAATGCGATTTTTATATAAATAAAATTATTGACAAATATAATTTTGTGTTTATAATGGTTTCGTCAACAAATAATAAAAAGGTATAAAAAATGGCAAGTAAGAAAACATTATATAAAGTCGGGGATCCAATAACATTTAGTCACCACGTTTCCTATTGTACTTTTGTTATAACATCTAAAGACGAAGTCAGATTCTCTCGTTCTTCTGGGGAAATTATAGAAGGTAAAGTTTATGGCATAGCCCCCGACGAAAGAATATATGGGAAAAATCTTGATAAACAATTTAATAGGAAAAATATTTCAGAAAACGATATGAAATTTAAATTTTTTGCGGTTTTCAACAGAGGCTCCGGTATGGCATTTGGAGAAACTGCTGCAATCGCAAAAAAAGGCCTATTAACTAAATATGTTGCAAATACTAAATAATAAAAGGCAGATATAATGGAACCTATGATTTTACTTGGGGCAATTAAATCAATCGCTGCGATTTTATTCGTATGGTGTTTATTTACCGAATTTTTAATCTGGGCAAAAATAATTGAACGCCAAAAATAACTTTGCGCTGTAAATTTAGGATGTTTTTTAAATGCGGCTGAACACAGAAATAATCATCAGATTTTACTTGCAAATCGGCAAAACCTGTGGTTAAATGCCCTAGCAATTAAAAAGAAAGAGATTTAGAAATGGCAACCAAAAGAACATATCAACCATCAAAAACCCGTCGAGTAAAAACCCATGGTTTTCGTGCAAAGATGGCAACAAAAAGTGGCCGTGATGTATTAAATCGTCGCCGTGCCAAAGGACGCGCACGCGTCGCGGTATCTGCAGTCAGATAAAAAACCGCCCATTCGGGCGGTTTTTTAATTTATATGTTTATCCGTATTTTCTAACATTCCACAAATTTTCTAACAACCAGTGCCCATTTGGCAGCAAATCCAAACCAATTGCCGTATCTTCTACCTTAAACCCACGCGATTTATAAAAATCGCTAAAATCTGCCGCTATTTTTATCAACTCAATAATTTTATTGGGGGATATATCAAGATAACTATCAAAAAACGATGGATTTTGATTACGATAAATCATTTCTTGTTCGGCAATTGTAATATTTCGGTACTTTGCGCATGCTTCCAGTCTAGTTTTTCTTTTCTGCTCGGTAAATTTTTCATCTTCAAACCAAAAATCTAGATACAAGAACGGATTTTCCAGCAAATCTCGCAGGGGGGGGCAAACGACTTGGTTTTTACCACCGCGCTTGGTACAACCAGACCTTTGGACAATTCTTGCATTTCAAATCCACTGGGCAAGAAATCAATAACCAATCCGTCATTGATAAAAGACATTGCACAAATTGTGCTGGCTGTATCGCGATTCGTCCCATAAATCCATACGCTTGGTGTCCAACCTTCTTGTTTGGCGCTCAAAATTATATCTGTAATTCTTGTAAAATCGGTTCTAATAATTCCTGAAATCCCATCGCGATTCGGTGGTAATTTTGGATGGTCAAATCTTACACAGGCGTTTCCACACCCTATATCTTTATTTTTATCCATAAATTTTTCAAGCGCGGTGATTATTTCAGATTTTTTATCCGTATCAACCAATAATACATCCACGCTTGGCAAGCCAGATTGCCAAAGGTCTATTCCACCATTCCATTTCAAAAAATTTGGGCGGCGAAGACTATCCAAAGAATCATAATCGTATGGATTATGATCGGATAGCATTTCAATCATTGGTTTTCCCATTCACAAATAATGCTGGCGTTTTCAATATCGCCAGTTTTTATTTTATGGCGGCTGGTCAGCCCATTTATTGCCGTTTCTATTATCACATCTGTCGTATCAAAAGGGATTTCTTTTTTGAAATTAAGAAAAATTTTGCGCAGCCTGTGCGTATCACGAAAATCAAATCCAACGCTTTCGGTTGCCCATTTTGCATAAATCGCATTATTTACGTGTTGGTTCACATCAACATCATCATAACGAATCAAAAATTGTGTGTCTTTTTCTGTCGGCGCAAAATCTGGAAATTTATCAAATGGTAAATCCAATGCGCGCGGCGCGCCATCTGTCCAATCCGCCGGCAGATAATCATTCAGACGGATTGGCCTGCGCACAGCGGTATTTATCAAAATCCATTGGCTGGTTGCGCGAACCATCAGCCGTCCGTCCAACCCATGAACTTCAAAATCACGAACCGCCTTTAACGGTCCATGCGCCGCCGGCCAAGTTGTAATAACCAGCTCGTCCGATTCGCGTGGCAGTTCAACAATATCCACCAAATAATGCGTTACAACCCATGCTGTTCCTTTTTCTATACAAAACACGCGTCCAGCCCCCAAAATTTCAGCATGAGTATCTGCAACATCCTGCAAATAGTTCATCAAAATAACGGGGCGAATAAATCCATGTTTGTCGCACTGATATGTTTTTACTATTTTGTTTTCAGTGTATTTATTGTTCATTTTGTTTTACCACTATATCAAATTTATCACCAGATTCTATCGAGTCTGCGCGCGATCCAGATTTTATAACACCATTTAGTTCTTTTGGAATTTCAAAATCTAAAATTACTTTTTCCAATTTTGCGCCATTACCCAATTTATAATCCGTACGCAATCCACGAATTCGTTTTAGTACATCCAGCGCAGTTTGCATTTGCGAAACATCTGTATCTCTTTCTTTTTGAAAGACAGGATACTGGGTTAAATGCAAAGTTTTAGATTCGTCTGCATATATTTTCTGATACAGCTCTTCTGTAATAAATGGCACAAACGGTGCATACAAACCAATGATTTCACGCAAAACTTCCCACAGCGTCCACTGTGCAGCAGATTTAGATTCTGCACCATAATTTTCAGGACTCCAAAATCTGTCTTTAATGAATTCCAAGTATTGATCACAAAATACATCATAAAAGAAAGTATCAATAGCCGCACGTGCGTTAAAAGTATCATATTTATCCATATATTTTCGCACTTCGGCAATTGTTTTATTCAATTCAACCAACAACCATCTGTCTTCTATAAATCTGGAATTTATTTCTGTCGGGTTTGATTTTTCGTCAAAATCTTTCAAGTTCATTAAAACATATTTTGATGCATTCCAAAGTTTAGTAAGCAATTTAGTACCGCGTTTAACCTCGTCCTCGGAATATCTTAAGTCCCCACCAATTGGCGCAGTTGAAACCCAATAACGAAGTGCATCAGCACCATATTTTTCAATTGTATCCAACGGGTCTGTGCCGTTCCCCTTGGTCTTGGACATTTTTTTTCCTTTGGAATCGCGAACCAGTCCGTGGAAATTAACCGTTTTGAACGGCACCTTGTTCATGACATACATCCCCATCATTACCATTCTGGCAACCCAGAAAAATATAATATCTGCCGCGGTATATAATAAATCTGTTGGATAATATTTTTCCAGCTCTGGTGTTTTATCTGGCCACCCCAGTGTTGAAAAAGGCCACAGCCCGGAGGAAAACCATGTATCCAAGCAAGATTCATCCCGTACAAGTTCTTTGTTTCCTGCTTGCTTTTTTGCATCTTCTTCGCTTTCTGCAACATAGATATTTCCATCAACGTCATACCATGCCGGGATTTGATGCCCCCACCATAATTGACGTGAAATGCTCCATTCATGGATATCTTTTAGCCATGCCGTATATAAATTTTTTCGATGATCTGGCAAAAAGTTTAATTCCCCATTTTCTGCCACCGCCATTGCCTGAACAGATAGTTTTTCTGCATCAACAAACCATTCATCACGAACCATATATTCAATAACACAATTACCACGCTGTGAATAAGGGGTTGGAATTGTTTTATCTTCAACCTTTACCAGCAATCCGGACGCTTCTATGTCCGCCATTATTTGTTTACGGGCTTCGAACCTGTCCATACCCTGATACTTTTTTGGAACCTGTTCGACCGCCGCCATTTTTGCATCAGGTGTTAAAATGCAAACCGGTTCTAAATTATGACGTTGCCCAACAGCCCAGTCATCTTGGTCGTGCGCAGGTGTAATTTTTACAGCCCCTGTTCCCTTGTCCGGGTCTGCATGTTCATCTGCGATAACCGGTATTTCTATATCAGTCAGTGGAATAATCGCTGTTTGCCCGATAAACTGTTTTAATTTTTTATTTTCTGGATGAATTGCTATTGCCCTGTCCCCAAACAAAGTTTCTGGTCTGGTCGTTGCAATTTCTATGGCGCCACCATCTTTTAATGGATAATTAAAATAATAAAACTTACCCTTTTCTTCGCGTGTTTCTATTTCCAAATCAGAAATTGTTGTTTGTTGTTTTGGACACCAGTTAACCAATCGGCGCGCTTTGTAAATTAAACCTTCGTTGTACATTTGAACGAACAACTTTGTAACCGCACGCGATAAACCATCATCCATTGTAAAACGGGAACGCGACCAAACAGGAGTCACACCCAAAACATGTAATTGATTGACTATTTGTCCACCCTTTTCTTCTTTCCATTTGTGTGCGTAATCCAACAATTCTTGCTTTGACAGGGTGCGTGGGTTTATCCCTTTTTTAGAAAGATCCCGTTCTACTAATAATTGGGTTGCTATTGATGCATGATCGGTTCCCGGCTGCCACAAAACATCAAAACCATCCATTCTTTTATAACGACATGTTATATCAGTTAAAACATTATCCAAGGCATGTCCCATATGCAAACTGCCCGTTATATTTGGTGGCGGCATCATCATGCAAAAAGCAGGTTTTTTGCTTGCTACATTATTTTCCCAAAAATTGTTTTCATCCCAAAACTTTTGGATTTTTGTTTCAATTTCACGTGGGGCAATATTTTTCCCAAGCTCGATATTCATATTGTTTCCTTTTTTCACCAGCATTTTACAATTAAAAACGCTGCGTTTCAAGCGCAGCATTGCGAAATACACAAATTGTGTATTCCGCTATTTAATAACCACTACTTCCCATTTGCTTATATCTAATTTTTGCAAATCTTTTGGTAAATCGGATTTTTTCATAACATTCCATGTTTGGGTACGTCCAAATGGGCCAATTTTTCCACGAACACGTAATTTAGTTGGTTCGTTTTCTTCTTGCCAAATTACACTGCGGTAAATGCTGCCCTTTTTAGGGTCCATAATTCTTCCGCCGGAATATTCCATATCATCTTCGTCCCATTCCATATCCCAAAGAATATCCAACCCGGCCATTTTTGGTGCACCTTTAACATTATCCGCAACACGAACAGGTTTGTTCAACGTTTCTGATATTTTACCAGTTTCTAAATCATAAAGAGCAATTATACGACCACATAAATTAGTTTTATCTTCATTTTTGCATTCATAAAGAGCGACGATTGATTTTGGTTTGTTTATTTCATCATCAACGGTTTGATAAAATCCAGTCAATGGTGTCGCGTTCGCCGCAAATGGCAAAAGCATCACAGCAATTAGCATAATTTTTTTCATTTTTATTCCTTTTTTGATTTTATATCGGACAAGTTTAAAACTAGCATACAAAAACATGAAAAGCAATTTAATTAAATCGCACGAACAACCCGACAAAAAGTTATTCCAATTACCTTGTCTGCCCCCGCTTTCTTTAATGCGCGGTGTAATTCTGCAAATGTAGCGCCAGTTGTCATAACATCATCAACCAACAAAATTGTTTTACCTGTAATATTCTCTGGATGCATCACAGCAAAGACTCCGCGAATATTATCCGCTCTTTGTTTAGCATTCTTATGTCCCATGTCCGAGCGATGTTTACGATGAATAGAATCAATATCCAGTCTGGTATTTAAATATTTCGCGATTGGTCGCGCTAACAAAGTTGCTTGATTATACCCGCGTTTAAACAAACGGCGATTTGAAAGTGGCACCGGCATCACAATATCAACTTTTTCATTCATTTCTCTCAACGCCATAATCATTGCTCGACTCATAATTCTTTGATAATGAATTTGCCCTGCGTGCTTAAATGACAACATTATATCCCGTGAAAATTCATCGTAAACACATGCGCTGCGCATCCAATCCAGCTCGTTTTCACCAGCTGCACACACGGGACACATCGGACGTGCCCCCAGATCTAAATTAGCAGGAAACGGATATCCGCAAATATGACATTTTGGATCAGAAATCCAATTAAATTTACCCCAACAATCATGGCACAAGGTTCCATGTTCGGATACCGGATTTTTACAAATTGAACATGCTGGGGGAAAGAAAAAATCAAGAATATTAAATAATACTTTCTTAATCATCATCCGCACCGCTGGTGGCATTAAACCATTGTCTGCCAACGATTACAAAATATTTTCCATCTTCAATTTCCATGCGTGGCTGGACAGATTTTTTAACATCGGTTATCCAATATATTCCACCAGTTTTCGTATCTATCGCATACAAGCGCGAATCTGTTCCAACAACAAAAGCAATATCGCCCGCAATTAAAAAAGGCGTCGCAACAGATATATCATTGCACCATTTTTTATCGCCATTTGAAATATTTACCTGACAAAAAGCGCGTCCCATACCACCTGCGAATAATCTGTCTTCGTCAATTATAAGTGGGGCAACCACATCCAGAACAGAACCAACACTTAACATATCCATGTCTTTATAAATATCAGCTATCCATTCTATATTTTTCGTTTTTGGATTAAGTTTTATTACTTCCCCTGTTGTCAGCCCAATATAAATAAAATTTTTATACAACACTGGGATTCTGGGTGCGTCTATTTTTGTTTCGGTTGGAAATCCCGCAAATATTTTTCTTTTTTCGCCGTCAGCAGACAATTCAAAAACTTCATTATTAAGGTTTTGCTCATATTTTGTTTGTTGTTCTGGGGTCTTTATACGATCAAAGCTGCTTACCACTACATCTGTTGGAATATTCCCCAACAAAGCCGGTTCTGATGTACCAAACACAGGGGTTCTAATCCCTGGCAAAATTGGATCTGGTTTAGAACACGCCCCCAAAAATAACACTAATAAAAATAATACCAGATGTGTTTTTTTCATTATTTTAAGCTTTCCGCCATTGCCATAATTATGGCTGGTGCATGTTTGTCGTTAATTAATTTATTCAACCATTTATCTGCAATGTCTTTATCCCCCACAGATATATATTTTTGTGCGATCAACAGCATCCCAGTATAATAAAAAGGCGATTTTTCAGTTAAAACCGGTGATAAAAACTTTTCAAATTCTTCTGATGACATCGAATCTCCGCGAATCGCCGAAAGTCTAATTAACGCCAAATCACGAAAATCACGAGTTGAGCCCTCTTTTGCCAATTTTTCCAGTTTTATAATCCCCTTGCCGGCACGCAAGTCCATCATTGCAGATTCCCACAATGCCAAATCCCCCATTCCACCCGAAGATTTTGCAGCGGCACGTGCAAATTCCGCATCTGCATCGTCAATATTTCCATTTGCACTCATTGCAATGGCAGATTCAAAGATTTTTGCCTGGGCATTTGCAGAGCTGATGCGATAATTACGATATAATTGAAAGGCAACAACCAAAATCACGACCATTATTATTCCGGCAATCAATGAACGCGTATGCTTTTTTACAAAGCTGTATACTTTCTCTGCATACACTTCTTCGGTTATTTCACGATACAACGCGTCTTCGGCGTGATCTTCCATAGTTTTCTTGGTTGGTTTAGTATTTTTATTATGCGATAACATATTCGCCATTATTTATTCCTTTTGGTTTTATAAAATCATAGTAATTTTATCCCCCGGTCGCAAGTTGATTTTTAAGGACATCTGCCCTATAATAGATTCATGCCAGAAGTACTGCCAACTATTAAAAGTTCGACCCTGCCCGCCATTTCAGATGGCTATTCTTTGGCGCGCTATATCGATTATATTAAAAAATATCCCATCTTAACAGCAAGCGAAGAATATGAGTATGCAACCGCATGGTCATCCCAGCATGATTCTGATGCAGCCGAAAAATTAATTACTTCACATTTGCGTATGGTGGTGGCTGTTGCTTATGAATTTAAAAATTATGGTCTGCCTGTATCCGATTTAATCGCATCTGGAAACCTAGGATTGATGCAGGCCCTGCAAAAATTTGACCCCGAAAAAGGGTTTCGCTTTTCAACCTATGCCATGTTTTGGGTCAAAGCAGAAATGTACGATTTAATCCTTTCTAATTGGTCAATGGTAAAAATTGGAACCTCGGCAAATCAAAAACGTGTTTTCTTTAATCTGTCCCGCGCTAAACGTGCACTTGGGATAATGAATGGAAATATATCCCCAGACGAAGTAAAACAAATTGCTGAATATTTAGACGTTAATGAAAAAGATGTTTCTCGTATGGCACAAAGAATGGGCGCACGCGATGTATCGCTGAATGCGCCAGCGCACAAAGATTCAGATTCTACAGACCTTCTTTCTAATCTAGAAGATAAAACAGAATCTATCGAAGATCGACTGGAAGTATTTCAAGCAAGAAAGTCCGGGATGGCCCTTTTGAAAAAACATTTAGCTGATTTACCAGAACGCGATAAAGCAATTTTAATTGCGCGCAAAATGTCCGATCCGGTTAAAACACTAGAACAACTGGCTGGCGAATATGGAATCTCGCGCGAGCGCGTACGTCAAATAGAAGAACGCGCGTTTGCAAAATTACAAAAAGCTGTCTTGGCGGAAACAAAAAAATGAAAAAACTAGTTTTACCTTTAATTTTCTGCGTCTTACCAATTGCTGCTGACGCGTTAGAGCATAATTATGATAATTGGATTTTTAAATTATCTGGATACGGCACCGCTGGTTATGTAATTTCTGATGACAGGTCTGATCTTGCAAATGATTGGCAAGTTCGTGGACAAATGACATATCGTAAATCCAAAGATTTATTATTTGGTGTGGCCATTTCACACAATGCATGGGGCACAGACCAAGACAAACCATTTATGGATGCTTTTGTTTATACCGAATCCCCATGGGGGCGTATGGAACTTGGGGGGACAGATACCATCGCAGCGAAACTGGGACTGGGGCTGCCAGACGTTGGGGGCTTGCGCATAAATAACGATTCAATTATTTATGATTTTGCAGATCCATCACCAATGCTTTCACGCGGAACAATATCTGGGGCACAATTCGCCTTTCGCGCAAATGCAGTCAGTGCACCCGGACCAATCCAGGCGGGATTTTCATTTGCACCAAAACAACATCATTTTAACAGCGCTTCGGATTTCGGTTTAAAATATAAAAAATCCGGCGGAAAAACAAAACTAGCATTATCTTTGGGGGCGTCTTTCATAGATAAACCAGAAAATTTTACGGGCGATATTTATGCCGCACGTGCTAATGCTGATTGGCGTGGCCAAGTTTCAGCCGGATTAAACCTGCAATATAACAGCTGGATTTGGGGATTAAACGCTAAAACTACTTATGACAAGAATCCAATTGGTTCGATATCTGATGGTATTTCTGTCGGCACCGGAATCAGTTATGACTTTTTAAAATGGTCCGTTTCGTCATCTTATATGTTGTCCCAAATCGGCATATTTCATGACAACGAAGATTATTTTGCACATACTGGAATAATATCACTTCGTTATAAAATTAATTCATTTTGGAATATTTGGACCAGTGGCGGAGTCGTCTCGTCGGACAAAACCTCGCCATTTATTTCAGCGGGTGTAATGATAAAATTTTAAATAAAAAACCCGCAATGCGGGATTTTTTTATACCAAACACTTTAACGCCGCACCAGTATTTTTCAACATAAACCAGCCCAAACGATAATCCGTTGCGTAAATTGTTATCGCAAAGATTGCAAATGCCCCGATAACCAGCATAACTTTTATCTTATTACCCTTCATACAATATACACCAATGTTATAAAGCAGGAACAAGATATAGCTATCTACTAAGATACTTACTATCCATAAACTGGTACAATTCCATGCCAAAAGATTTAAAATCAAAATAATTGGATAAATAAAGAATACCGAAGCCAATCCTTTGACCGCAATTTCCCAATCACGTTCCCCGCTGGTTATTTCAGATACCATCATCATCATACCAGCAAGTAAGAATAACAAAGCAACTGCCAATACTGGAACAACTATCAATTTAGAAAATACAGCAGAAAATGTAATTGTTGCGCCACCAATCAATTGCAATGCCAAAACAGCAATTCCACCCAACAAACCATACATAAATGCCTTTAACATTGATTCTTCTAAATTACCATCCGCGACAATTTTAGAAAAGAATTGACGTGGTTGGGTTAAAATATGAATTATGTGTTGTGACCATTTTTTTAATTTTGATATCATTTTTTTGCCTTTTCTTCTTCTTATGTCTATAATAAAGCCAACAAACAAAGATTTCAACAGGAAAAATTATGATAAAAGTTACTATTGCTGGTCGCCCAAATACTGGCAAATCTACATTGTTTAATGCTCTGACGCATTCACGCAACGCGCTGGTTCACGATCGCCCCGGCGTTACTCGTGACGTTTTAACCGGCAATGCTAAACTGGGGGATTTGGAATTTGAGCTGATGGATACCGCTGGGCTAGAGACAAAAGGAACCGAACTAGAAAAGCAATCTACTGAATTCGCATTGAATGCCATCAAATTGGCTGATGTTATTTTATTCGTGGTTGACGGTCGTGTCGGCGTTACATCCGAAGATTTACAATGGGCAAAACAGGTCAGAAAAACAAATAATAAAGGCAATGTATTACTGTTGGCAAACAAAACCGAATCTGCAAAACGAATCGCGGATTTACATGATTTTTACAAACTGGGCTTCGGTCAACCATTTCCAATCAGCGCTGAACATAAAACGGGAATGGATAAAATTTATGACTTTATAAAAGAATCTGCAACCCAAGACACGAACAAAATTGAAAAAGAACCACAATCAAATGTCCGCATAACAATTATGGGACAACCAAATGTTGGAAAATCTACTTTTGTTAATCAAATATTGGGCGAAAAGCGCGTAATTGTCCGTGATGAACCCGGCGTTACCCGCGATACTATCGAAATCAAAGCAAAATATTTAAATCGCGATATAATTATTAATGATACCGCGGGACTTCGTCGTAAATCAAACATAACCGACGGATTAGAAACTTTGTCCGCATTAAAATCTTTGGATGCACTGGGAAAAACCGATGCGGTAGTTTTGGTTATTGATGCAACTGGTGATATTGAAAAGCAAGCACTGGGAATCGCTACACGTATTTATGACGCAGGAAAAATATTGGCAATCGCATTGAACAAATGGGATCTGGTTGATGAAATAGAACGAGATGATAAATTATTAAAATTAAAACACCAATTTAAAAAATCGTTTCACCAGATAACCCGCCCAATGATTTTACCAATCTCTGCCGAAAATGGTATGGGGGTAAAAAACCTGATGCGTCGAATTTTTGGTTTATACGATAAAGCATTGGATAGAAAACCTACTTCTTTATTAAATCGCACCATTGAAAAATTAATAGAAGCCCGTCAACCACCACTTTCGCGCCTGAAACGCCCAATGAAGATTAAATTTGTCAGTCAGATTTCAACAAATCCAATAAAAATCGCAATTCACGTTGGAGGCGCATCTGATATGCCAGAAAGTTATACCAGATATCTACGCAAGGGCCTTGCCAAGGCAATGGATTGGGAACAATTACCGATCTTTATAGAATACAAGAAATCAGAAAACCCATTTGATTAATTTTTTCTTTGGCTAAATTCACAACCACAATATTTTTGTCTGTAAAAATCTGATTCACAATTTATTTTTTGTCGAAGTGTTTCGTCCCAATTAAATGGAACATATTCCAGTCCAAACCCATGTGCAGCTGCATCTACCTGGCTTTGGTCTTTGTGTTTTGACACACCAAAAACAGATGTTATTTTATTATATCTATTGTCCGCAGCCCAGGTGGCGCCCCATGCAAAGCGCATTTTGAAACATTCACTGCAACGTTTTCCGCGCTCGGGTTCAGATTCCAGTCCGCAAACAAGTTTTAACCATTCATCATGGTTATAATCGCCAACATGATACTTTACGCCCAAACTTTCACAATACTTTATCTGTTCGTCCAGACGTTTTTGATATTCTGTCATTGGAAATATATTTGGATTATAAAACAAAACGATAAAATCGGCACCCTGCTCTTTTAACTGTGTAATTGCCCCACACGCGCACGGCGCACAGCAAGACATTAAAACAATTTTATCTTTTTGATTCATTATTTTATTTTAAATTCTGCACCGATCTCTGAATCATCTGGTAATTCAATTATACCATCGTGATTATCGCCCGCCCCCAATTCATCTGCGGCGCACATCATGCCATTTGATAATATCCCACGCATTTTTCGTGCGGTCAGTGGCGCATCAAACGCCGGTAATTTTGCCCCAACCATCGCCAAAACAGAAACCATTCCCGCGGCTGCATTTGGCGCACCACAAACGATTTGTAATGGCTTGCCCTGCCCCGCATCCACAGTCAATACTTGTAAATGATCACTGTCTGGATGAGACGTCGCAGTTAAAATCTTTGCAACAACAATTTTTGGTGGTTGTTTAACATATTTTTCGGTCATGGCTTTAATCTTATCGTCATCTATACGTGAAAAAATGTTTTCTGGAACAACAAATTCCGCGTTATTTGAAATTCTGTGTTCATATTTTTCAGGCCATGATAAGTCCAACTTTGGTTTAAATATATTTTGCATTTTTTCCGCAGCATTTGGAATAAACGGCGCCGAAACACGCGCATAAAAATCAATTAATTGAAAACATTCATTTAATACCGCACCAGCCGCATCTGAATCTGTTTTAACCAGATTCCATGGCTCGGTCTTTGTAAAAAATTCATTACCAGCGGCCCACAATGAACGCAAAGCCTCCACAGCTTTCCGAAATTCACATGTTTCCAGCGCAACTTTTAAATTATTTAATTTATCATTTAATATCTTTTCTAAATCTTTATCAAACTTATCTGATTTTTTTGGAACATTCAGACCAAAATTCTTTTCAGATATTTTACAAACACGACTTACAAAATTCCCAAGCATCCCGTTCAAATCTTTATTTACAATATCGGCAAAGCGTTGAATTGTAAAATCAGTATCGTCTGTTTCAGGCGCAGATGCCAATAACGCATACCGCCAACAATCCGCCGGCGCATCAGCTATGGCTTGGTCCAAAAAGATTCCATGGTTTGCGGATTTGGAAATCTTATCCCCTTCGAAATTTAAGAAACAAAATCCTTTTAATACATCAACTTTTTTCCAATTACCCTCCGCCCAGGCAAATTCCTGGCCTGGGAAAAATAGAGAATGAAATTTTATATTATCTTTGCCCATAAACTGCACATAATGACAATCTTCCCCGCCATGCCACCAGTCCGCCCATTTTTTGTTCGCATTTTGCGATATAGAAATATATCCCCACGGCGCATCAAACCATACATAAAACACCTTGTCTTCGTATCCTGTTTTATTCACTGGGATTCCCCATGGTAAATCGCGCGTAATTGAGGGATTTGGAACATCTTCTGACAAATATTTTTTCGTCGCACCAATAGCATATTTTGACCAACCGTTTTTTTCAGCAGTTTTATTAAACCAATTTTCAACATCCGCCTTTACCAAGTCCGCACGATAAAACAAATTCTTTGTTTCGCGCATTTCTATGTTATGGCTGCCGCTTTCTGCTACATATGGGTTTATTAAATCTGCAGGATCCAACAATTCGCCACATTTATCACATTGATCGCCACGGGCTTTCTCATGTCCGCATTTTGGACAGGTCCCTTCTATCTGTCTGTCCGCTAAAAACATTTTATCATCAACTGAATAAGGCTGAATCGTTGTTTTTTCTTCTACAAAACCGTTTTTTTCCAAAGAATCAAATAAATCATGAACTAATTTTGTTTGCTGAGCCGTATGAGTTGTTCCATACCCACCATCAAAGGACACATTAAAGTCATTAAAGATTTTGGCATGTAATGAATGATATTTTTTTACTAAATCCTCGACGGGCATGCTTTCTTTTTTTGCGCTGATGATTATCGGACTGCCGTGTGCATCAGCACCACATACAAACAAAACATTTTCCGCGCCATAATGGGCACGAGCAAATCTGGCATAAACATCTGCCGGCAAAACACTGCCTATAAAGTTGCCAATATGTGGTACAGCATTTACATAAGGTAATGCACTGGTGATCAGATATTTCTTACTCATATTTTTCTCGCTTTTTATAAAAATAGACGCCAACGGGGCGCCTAAAATTCCCGTTAATGCTTAATAAAATTATATTTTCATTCGTTTCATTTTACAAATTCTGGTGGACGCGAGAAGACTCGAACTTCCGACCCCCTCCATGTCAAGGAGATACTCTAACCAACTGAGCTACGCGTCCAGCGGAAAAGATTATAACAGACAGATAAATAATTGCAAATTATTTTAGTCGTCTGATCCTCTTTTCCAAACATCTTTCATTACAGGACAATCCGTCTTCGGATAAAATCAAAGCACGTTGATATGCCTCTATAGCGCCCGCTTTATCCCCAATTTCTGTTCTAAGATCGCCCAAGTGTTGAAACAGCGAGGAATTTTCATCGGCCACTCGCCCTACTCGTTCTAAAATTTCTGATGCGGCAGAAGCACCTTCTTTAGACCAAACAACCATTGCCAATGTATCCCAAGCATCTATATTTGATGGAGAATCTTTAATAACGGCCGTTACATATAAATACGCTTTATCTAAATTTTCTTTTTTTTCGGCCCATATTTTTGCCATATTTAATAAAACTTCGGGATTATTTTGAGTTAAATCCCCAGCCTTTAAAACATCATCTTGGGCTTTATCAAACTTTGAATCGGCCATATAAATTCGCGCCCGAACAAGCAATAAATACGATTTTACTTTTTCAAATCCTTCTTGTGATAATCCCGGCATTTTTAATACTTTATTTACAGCATCCAATGCGTCATTATACCGGCCTTTTTGCAAATCCATCGCGACTAATTTTTGTAATGCTGGGATAAAATATGGATTTTTATCCAACGCTTTATTTAAAATCGATCGGGACTTATTAAATTTCCCGGCTTTTTCAGCATCTTTCATCATTACAAATAAATAATACGGACTGTCGGAATTTATTTTTGAAAAATAATCGGCTTGTTCACCAGATTCGGCAACATAAAAATATGTACCCAAATAATAATTTATTGCATCGCTGTCACCACCCATGGCCTGGGCCAACCGCATCAACATAAGCGCTGCCCCAGAATAAGACATTGACGGAGTATGAGAAACCGTTTGAACCAACCCGAAACAAAGCGCCTTTTTAAAACCTGTAAATTCGGAATAGTCTGCTTTATACGAACTTGCAAAAGCCCCACCTGGCGTTTCAGAAAAATCTTGATACAATTCCGCGGCCGCCTTATCAAATCCATTTTTTTCATAAAAAGCTTTTAAATATAGATAATCATTCAAATTAAAAAAGTCTAATGGAACCTTATCAAAATTTTTTTTTGCTTTAGCTGGTTTTTTAATTTCGGCGTAAACCATACCTGTCGCAAATAATTTCCAGCTTTCAGACGTATTCGTCTTTTTTATAAATTTAATCGCTTCAGATTCCTTTCCGACCGCAACAGCCGACCATATTCGCACCTGGGCCAATATTTGGGAATTATTCTTGGCGACAATATTATAAACACTCTTCCAGTCTTCTTCCCTTAGCAGGTATGCTATGCGGGCAATTCGGGCCGGCAAAGTGCTTTCCTTTGCCAATACCTTCCCAGAATAATCAAAATTTCCCGCCAAAAATTGTCCAATAGCTACGTCGACCTTGATCGGTTTAATATCGGAATCTTTTAATATTTCTGAAAATTTGATTACAGAATCAAAATCATCAATCCAAATAGCATGCTTTATCGCCAGATAATTTCCAAATTTGCTTTCTGAATATACATAGGCTTCAGAATTATTGTTATTATGCAGTTGTCCCCACATAACCATAGCCAAAAATATTATCCCCCCCAGCAACAGAGAGCTGCCAATAATAAACGAATTGTTTTTGTTTCTTGCTTTTTTCATAGTATAATCAGTTTATGAAATACCCAGTCCAAATACAAGAAAAATTTGACCTGTATTCGCAGATTCTGCGAACCTGGCAAAGCAAGATGAACCTGGTTGCCCCCAGCACATTAAACGATGTGCAAAGACGACATATAGACGATTCAGCTCAATTGGCAGATTATTTACCAAAAAATGTAACCGTTCTGGATATGGGCAGCGGCGCCGGATTCCCATCTGTTGTTTTGGCAATTTTAGGCTGGCAAGTTATCGCTATCGAATCGATTCGTAAAAAGACAATCTTTCTAGAAGAAGTGAAGTCAAAATTAAACCTAAAAAACCTAAAAATAATAAATGACAGGGTTGAAAACTACCTGAAACAGATAAAAAACAGCGAAAAAGAGACAATTATCTTTACCGCCAGGGCATTTGCTCCGTTGATAAATATACTGGACTACATTGCCGCATTTGCGTCTTCGGCGTATTTATTAAAAGGCGCAGGAATCCAACAAGAAATTATTACTGCCCAAGAAAAATATAATTTTAATTACACCCTATTCCCATCAACAACTGGGGATGGTTTTATCATAAAAATTGACCATTTAAGGCCACGGCGCAAATAAATTTTGGGTACGAAACATTATTTGCACGCAAAAAATATTTTTCTCTTTAAAATATCACAAAAAAATTACTTTTTTATGTCTTAAAACAACAAAAGTTTATATTAAATATCTTTTATTATTGAATATAAAAATAATTAAAAATTACCCCTTAAAAAAAGATGAATTTGATTCATAAAAATTTTCTAAATTTTTTAAATTCAATTTATTTGATCTGGACGTTTTTATAATCCATTTTAATGCTGCTAGCCCCTCGATCGTTCCAGATAATTTTTCTTTTTTTCCGATCGATACCCCCGCCGAATAATTTCTGCTTGTTTTGCTGGACGCAGTAAGAAACAAATCCCCTACTCCACAAAGCATATTAAAGGTATCCATCTTTGCCCCGAAAAGCCGGCCAAATTGAATAATTTCACGCCAGGCCAAGGTTAAATTCAAAGCCCTCTCGTTCTCGCCGGCACCCATCGCATCCAAATATCCCAACAATATAGCAATAGCATTTTTTCCAGCGCCGCATATCTGGACACCATTAATGTCAGACGTATCTTCTAAATAAATACTGTTTAATGCTTTATGCGCAAAAACCCTGACTTTCGGGGATCCTGCGATGGTGCTGCCGGTCGGTTTTCCCCTGGCGGCTTCGCCTGCGAATTGCGGCCCTGATAATATACCTATATATTTTTCCGACCCTGGGATAACTTCACTCACGACATCCGATAATAATTGATTAGACTTCGGTTCTATCCCTTTAGAACAAATGATTATCGGCTGTTTCTTCCAAAAAGGCCGGGCTTTTTTAATCATATCTTTAAAAAACGCTGTGGGTGTCACTATTAACCAGCCATCAGTACCGGAAATGTCGGAAATTTTATCTGTTGCTGTTATTTCGTGCGAAATAACGACCCCCGGTAACCTGGAATTCCGGTGTTTTTGATTAATTTCATCTTTATCATCGTATGCCCATAAAACAACTTGGTTTCCAGAATGCGCCGCGATGTTTGCCAAAGCGGTTCCCCAGGCACCCGCACCAATTATACCTATCTTCATTGTAATTTTCCTATGATTTTTTCAAGTTCACCGCGATTTGTAAAACGCAATATTAATTGCCCTGCGCCATTTCTTTTCAATGTTATTTTCGCAACAACCCCTGTGTTTTTCTTGATTTGTTTTTCAATTTCTTGGATTTCTGCACTATTCTGAGGATTTCCAGAAAAAGATCGGCTCTTTTTGCTTCTCTGTGCTTTCTTTACTAGATCCTCTGTATCTTTCACAGACAAATTCCCGGCAAGTATTTTTTTTGCTAATGCCTCGGGATTTTCTGCAACGGCCAAAGTTCTGGCATGCGTAGCGGACAATTGTCCATCTATTACCATTTGTTTTATTGATTCTGGCAATGCCGATAAACGCAGGATATTTCGCAAATAACTGACCGATTTGCCTATTAAACGGGATACATCTTCGTGAGAATACCCGGCCTTTTTCATTAAATTATCATATGCCGCTGCTTCTTCAATAGCATTCAAATCAGAACGTTGAACATTTTCAATCAACGCTATTTCAGCTGCACTGTTTTCGTCCAAGTTTTTTACCAATACCGGTATTTCCGAAAGCCCTGCCATTTTACTGGCGCGCCAACGACGTTCACCAGCAATAATTTCATACTGATTCGACTTCCCTGTAACGCTGCGTACCAAAATCGGCTGCAAAACGCCTTTTTCTCGTATGGAGTTTGCCAACTCTTCTAATTCCTGGGGGGCAAAAGATTTTCTGGGCTGATCCGGATTTGATTCAATTGCTACAATTGGGATATGCCGAACCGCAACACGCTCCGCGCCAGACAATACTGAAATTTCCGGCATTACTCCCATTTCTTTTTGTAAATCCGCCAAACCACGACCCAATCCAAATTTAGACATTTGTTTCTCCTTTATCATCACAGGCATTTACAACCTCGGTGGCCAAACACAAATAAGCCTGGGCACCGGTTGAGTTAAAATCATAGAACAGGGCAGGCTTACCATGACTAGGAGCCTCTGAAACCCGAACATTTCTGGGTATTATGGTTTTAAATACTTTTTCGCCGAATGTTCCACGAACATCTTCTTCTACAGCCTTGGTCAAACCATAACGACGGTCGTACATTGTTAAAACAATACCCAAAATATCCAAATTTGAATTCCATTTTTTCTGAATCTCACTCACTGTATTCATCAAACTTTGCACCCCCTCTAATGCGAAAAATTCACATTGCAGAGGAATAATCAAAGAATCAGCCGTAGTCAGTGCATTCAATGTCAAAAATCCCAGAGCAGGGGGACAATCCAATAAAATATAATCATAATGATCAACGATTGGTGCCAAAGCATCGCGCAAACGATATTCACGATTATCCATATCTAATAATTCTACCTCTACACCGGATAATTGCTGACTGCTGGGCAAAATATGCATATTTGGAATAGCGGTGGAAAGTATATTATTTGCCGCTGTATCAGTCCCCATAATTACACCATGAACACTTTGTGGGTGCGAAGCACGCACAAACCCAAGCCCCGTTCCAGCGTTTCCCTGGGCGTCCAGATCTACCAACAAAACCCGGCGTTTTATTGCTGCAAGCGATGCCCCAATATTTATTGCGGTTGTTGTTTTACCAACCCCACCTTTTTGATTTGCGAATGCGATTATTTTTGCCATTTCCTGTTTCCTTTACCACACAAAAATACCCGAATCCAACGATTCGGGCAAGGCTAAAAATTATTTCGCGCGAAATAACTTTTAATTAATTGATTATACGTTGTTTTTTATACGCAATTGTCCACAGGCGCTGCCAATATCTGCGCCGCGTTCCCGGCGAATTCGTGCATGAATTCCACTTTTTAATAATATGTCTTGGAATCTATGAACTGTATTTCCGCTGGGGGCAACAAAATCACGTTCGGACACAGCGTTCCATGGAATTATATTCACCATACAATTTTTACCCTGTAATAGATCGATCAAATCTTTCGCGTCCTGTTCCGAATCATTTTTTCCACCCAATAAAATATATTCTATCATCAATTGACGGCCAGTTTTTTCAGAAAATTGAAAAGCAGCATCTAAAACATGGGATAAATCATACATTTTATTAATAGGCATCAGTTCGCTGCGCATGCTGCTGACTGCTGCGTGCAAAGAAATAGCCAAATTTATTGGGCGGCCCCATTGACTAAGTTCGTTTATACCTGGAACTATGCCACAGGTTGAAACAGTTATACGACGCCAACTTATATTTAATTCGGAATTTACGCGTTCCAAAAATCCCTTTAGATTTTCCAGGTTTTGTAATGGTTCGCCCGTGCCCATAACAACCAAATGAGACACATCGTTATTATTTGGATCGCCATTTGCACGTGAATTTCCACCATCCCCACGAAGCGCCCACTGGGCAACCAAAACCTGGGCCATCATTTCGTTTAAGGTTAAATTTCTTTTTAATCCGAGTAATGTACTGGCACAAAATTTACATCCCATGGCACAACCAACCTGGCTTGATACACAAACGCTGTTTCCATAACTGGTACGCATTAAAACCGATTCTATTAACTCATTATCGTTTAATTTCAGCAAAAATTTTGTTGTTTGTTCGTCCGAAGATTCCAATTTTTTTACAATTTCACAGGGCAGGGGGGTTGCGGCCTTGTCCAGCTGCATCCGCAGCGATTCTGGCAAATTTTTCATCACAGAAAAATCCGGCGCGCCGCGATTTAACCATTCGGTTATTTGTTTTGCGCGAAATTTTGGTTGTCCTAAATCCGTTACGAATTTTTCCAGTTCAGATTTTGTAAGATTAAAAAGGATTTGTTTCATTAAAGCTTGTATTTATCGTCCATAATCACAACAACCGCTTTCCTGCGTAATTGTTTTAATTGCTGATCCCCTTGGAACAACGCTTTTTTCCATGTTGCATTACGTTCCAAAATATCATCTAATTGATCGTAATCTTTCATTCTTTTTTTATTACAAATCAAGATCACCGAATCGTCTTTGCGCGATGACCATTTTAACAAATCTAGTCCGGCCATACGTTCACGGATATCATCAGACAGTTCATATTGTGGGGCGGTTAATTTTTGAGGCGCACCCCCAAGATTTTCAGCTATATGCATTGCATCATCGCAATCTTTTGGGGCAGTCAAACTTTTTACGACAGATTCTGGTATGTTTAACAAACGAATAAAGGTTATTTCTAGTGGTAATCCTTTGGCCCGTTCCAGCCCTGTTGTTTCGCTTGCTATTTCGTCCTTGGTAATGGTTATGGTTGGCATTATTGTCCGCACAATTACCATTTGCCAGGCCATATCCGCTTTGACCGCAGATTTTGCCATTTCGCGTTCCGTTTCAGACAAACTTCCCATGTTCATCTGCTTTAATTGCTTGTTTACTTCATCGTCTGTCGGGACGATTCTAAAGTTTTCAGCATATTTTATTTTTACACTGTCGTCGATGATGTTATTCAACGCGCGTTTGCGATTATCTGTATAATTATGTCCCTGGGCAGTCATTAATTTCACCCGCGCTACAATATCTGCATCAGTTATTGGTGTTCCGTTTATAGTTGCGATAACGCTGGCCGCATTCAATGCACATGGTATTAAACATAAAACTAAAAGCATAAATATTTTTCTCATTAACTATTTCCCTTCGGTAAGCTTTAATGCGAATTGGAACTTGAATTGTGTGCCACCATAGTAGTTTTCTCCATCTTGGTATATACGTTCGGCCCCATCTTCTACATAATCAAACGATATTGTATAGCATGGGTGTTCGTAATACAAGCCCGTGCTTAAACGTTGAATTCTATCATCAGACAAATTATAAATAACACGTGTTTTTAGTGAAAGTCTATCTGTCAGTTTAATGCCGCCGCCTAATACTGCTTCGCTTATTACTCTGTCCAGAACCAACGCACCTGTAAACTGTGTTGCACGAATATAGCCGGCTTCTGCATAATCATTTTCGCCTATGCGTGCCATAGACTCTAAATGCCGCAGCCCCATATCATTACTTGAAAATCTAAATCTATTTAAAAAGCTAAAATATTCTCCAGAATAAAGTCCCGCTCTGGCAACATAATCCGACACACCATCATGAAATCCGGAATTTGGATCCAAGTTTCCAGGGGTAAAAAAGTCATAGCTTTGCCCGATGAAAATCTCTGAACGCAAATCATTCACTGAAAACGCAGCCCAGCCCAATCCATAGTCCGCATAATTTCCATTGGTCCAAAGATCATACCCAGATAATCTATTATCAGAAAACAACATTGCATCAGAAAGCAAAGAACCAGCTGAATCTGTGTTCACAAACCCAGATGTGCTTAGTCTGCGCTGAACGGTTAATCTGGCCTTGGGCTCGATTATATTAACCCAATTTTCACCATTTTTTATAAACGGCAACGACCACTCAACATATCCTGATGGTAAAAAGCGTGATTTAACCCCCGAGAAATCATCAGGGACACCATAAATAGGGGTATTTATAAAATTATAGGCATCATACCGCGCTGAAGCAGAAAGGGTTAACTTTTGCCCAAGCGGAAGAATCCAAGGCGACACTATTTGTGCAGAACCAATCAATCTTTGGCTGGTCGAATCGCTGCTGCTGACACCCAAAACATCACCCATGAATGACAAATACGTATTTTCAAATATCGGGCTAGTTTGATAAACCCCATGGATATTAGGTAAAATATCCCCTGACGGATTAGTATAATTACCACTTAATACACGTAATTCTTGAAAAAAGTGGGCATCCATTGTTGTATAACCGCGGGATGCAAACAATTCCAAACGCGCGCCTGAATCTAAATATGGCTGATCATTATAAAAATCATACTGCTGTAAATAAGTTTTATCTGAAGTTCTATCAAAAAACAAATTCAACCGTGCAATATCCCCCAGCTCTATCAAATCTTTATTAAAAACATGCCATCTGTCCAGGCCCACTTTATTATGAGTATATGAACCTGTGGTTTTTATGCTGGACCGCTTCATATTTAAACGGTGTTCTACTTGCCATAAAGCATTTTCGTCGGTCAAATACGAGGCCGTAATAGTTGCATCATGATTATCAGAAAAATTTATATAAAAAGGTACATTTACCTGCATTCCCATATTATTTGTAGAATTTAAATACGGAAATAAAAAGCCACTTTTGTATTTTACGCGTGGGTCGGGGTAGCTCATATGGGGAAACCAAAAAATCGGGACATCATAAAACCATAAAACAGAATTATAAAAAGTCATTTCCATTTTTGAATCTTCGTGATTCAATTTAGTTGCAGATATGCTCCACGCGTCATTAGAATCGCCGCAATTTGCACACGTTGTATAGTTCAAATGTAATGCTGTTGTTTTGTCGCCCTTTTTTTGTATATCTTGGGCGGTTATTCTTGTTTGTTTTGACAGATACAAAGTTACTTCTTTTCCTGATACATTTGTGTGTTTTTCACCTAAATACGCATCCACTAAATTTATACTTTGGCCAGATTGACTTGTTATGCTGGTATCGCCACTTGTTTTTATTGCTTTTTTGGTTACATCATATTCTATTTTTGGCGCAACTATTGTTTTAGAGGCATTTGCATCTAATCCGACAGCACCGGCAGCAGTACAAAAAAACAAAGAAAAAAGATAAAACGCGTATATTTTTTTCATTTTTTAAACAACATTAATGTTAAAACACCTATCACTATAAACTCTACCCCCGCTAAAACAGTCAGCCCAAAAAGCGATCCAATTATACCGGAAAAGGTCATAAACAAGCCCATGGCAACACCCATACTTGCTGTAGCAACTAATGGAGAAAAACTTATTCTCCTTCTTAAAAGAGAGGCTTTTAACATAACCAATGCAGCGATTAATACAAATATAATATCCATAAATGGCATCAGAAAACGATTTGCCAATTCCGATACTAATAATTTATATTCAGACACTTTAAAGTTGTCTTTGTTACGCACAGCACTAATTAACTGAGCTGTTGAAATACGTCTGGTCTTGAACGAAAACTTTACCTGTTTATCTGATATGTTCATATCCATATCAAAAGAATCAAAAGTACCAACAACAAATGAATCGCCCAAAGACTGAACCGAACCATTTGCCATAATAATAGACATTCCACGTGACGTTGATATCAGCTTTCCTTTTTCTGCCAAAGCAATCAACTGATTTTTTGAATTACGATTATCAAACAACATCAATCCTGAAATATCCATATTATTAACCTTGTTAACAAATACCACCAGGTTATCAGCCAGCTCGTTAAAAGATGCTTCTTGCAACGCAAGATGAGCCAATCCGTATCTCATTTCCCATTGTTTTTTATAAAACCTTTCTTGGGTTGTTGGCACTAGCCAGACACTTAAAATCAAATGTATAGCTGTCAGAACGCCCGCGAAAAGCAATGCTGATTTAGCAACTCGTGCTGGGGACAATCCAGAGCCAACCATAACCGTTATTTCACGATCTGCTATTAAACGATTATAAACAAACATAACCGCTATGAATAAAGCAAACGGAATAATAAGCGTTGCAATAAATGGTATCATCATCATGGTTAAACCCAAAAACCCACCCATACTAACATTATATTGAATAAGTATTTTAAGCATGGACAGAATTTGCAACATCCAAGCCAAGCCGGTTAAAACCAGTAACAACATTATAAAAAATGAGGTAATTTGCCGCAGTAAATACCCATCTAGAATCTTCATGCTCCAAAGTATAATCACAAGGGGAAAAGATTGCAAGAAAGAAGGACAAAGGTTTTACCCTTTGTCCTTATAAAAAATCCGCCAGATGGCGGATTTTTTATTTAACGGTTGTGGTTGCGTTACGGTTCTTTCCCCATACGCTTTCGCCACTGCCCAATTTCCATGGACGTTCTTTACCATAAGAAATGGTCGAGATACGTTTAGCTTCGATACCGTCTTTAACCATTACAGCTTTAGCTGCATTGGCACGACGTGCGCCCAAGCCCAAGTTATATTCTGTTGTTCCGCGTTCGTCACAGTTACCAGCAATTTGTATCTTGGTATCTGGATGATGCTTCATATACAAAGATTGGCCCAACAAATTGTTTTGTGCATCTTCTCTGATTATTGAAGAATCAAAATCAAAGAACGCGCGTTGTTCGTTCAAATTTGATGGTTCGACAATTTTGTTTGCCCCACCGCATGCTGCCAACAAGCCAGCTACGCCTGCCAACATCATAATTTTTTGCATTTTCATGAAAATACTCCCTTGTGTTTTTTTGGTTCAGGTATTATTTTACATGCTATTGTCTGAAAAATCAAGGAAAAATCTTATGGAAATCAATTCATTACACGACTTATATCTGGCAGGTGTAAAGTGGGAACTTTCTAATTTTGCTTATCCAAAAAAAGAATCAAAACAAGAAAATATTGAACAAAAAATAGTGCACAATACAAAAAATATAATTAAAACTATCGCCCCAATCTCGATGACCGCGGCCCAAGAAATAGTCTGCAACGCAACAAATTTTTCAGAACTGTGCAATACAATTACAGAATTTAATCATCCATTAAAAATGTTTGCAAAAAATACTATTTTGCCGACAATTGGGGAAAAATTACTAATCCTCACTGATTCCCCCTCGTCCGAGGATGATGAATTTGGGCAAATTTTATCTGGCGTATCCGGCGAACTTTTAGACAAGATGTTAAATGCTATTGGACTGGAAAGAAATCTTGTATCAATCTGTCCATTGTTATTCTGGCGAACGCCAGGGGGCAGAACACCAACTGACGAAGAGCTGTCTTTGACCAAACCCTTTGTTGATAAATTTATTGAACTTAGCAACCCAACAGCTGTTTTAACACTGGGCCCATTGGCCGCAAAATATCAATTTAAAAACAATCCTGAATTTCAAATATTTTCAATTCCAAACCCCAGTTATATGATCCTGAAACCAGATTCAAAAAAAATTGCATGGGACCAATTGCAAAAAATGTTGAAAAGTCTGGAATAAATGTCTAGAATCAAACTGTCTAATTATAAAGGAGACCACAATAAAACCAACATTTAACAGAGAATCTCGCCGTGATTTAGGCCCAAGAACAAATAATAAAATTTTTGCAAAAAGTGTTCAGGTAATTTCTGAAACTGGCGCAAATCTGGGCGTAATGCCAACCCCTCAAGCTTTACAAATGGCAATTGATAATGACATGGATTTGGTTGAAATAAATGCAACCAATGTGCCGCCTATTGTAAAAATTATGAATTATGGTAAGTTCAAATATGAACAAAAAAAGAAGGCTTCGGAAGCACGTAAAAACCAAAAAACAAACGAATTAAAAGAAGTTTGGATAAAACCATTCATCGAAGAAAATGATTTAAATATCAAAATGAAAAAGGTATTTGAGTTTTTAGAAGATGGGGACAAAGTTAAAATAGCAGTGATGACAAAAGGTAGTAAAAGAGTACTTGCTATTGGCGCCAGATCTGGCGCAACAACAAACCTTTTTGAGCGCGTTATTCAAATAATAGGTGACAAAGGATTGGTCGAATCTAAATCCAAACCTGATGAAAGAACAAGATCTATAATAATTGCACCTGCAAAATAAAAAAAACCGCCAAATGGCGGTTTTTTATTTTTTACCCTTGGGCGACAAAAATTCTTCAAGCCAATGATTATCTACATTCAAAGATTTTACATCTTTGGCCCCCAACAATTTTTGTTGCAAAGGAATTGTCGTTTTTATCCCTTCTATTATAAACTCATCCAAGGCTCTTTGTGCACGCATTAAACATGCTGGACGATTTTGTGCCCAAACTATTAATTTTGCAATCAAAGAATCATAAGTAGGTGGTATTGCATACCCGGTATAAACCGCGGAATCAATACGTATCCCAAGCCCCCCTGGAGGATTATATGATGTTATCTTTCCAGGATTTGGAATGAACGTTTCTGGGTCTTCGGCATTAATACGAAATTCTATTGCATGTCCATTTGGAATAAGGTTTCCCTGGTTATACCCCAGCTTTTCCCCCTGGGCAATACGAATTTGTTCACGAACCAAATCCACCCCATAAACCATTTCTGTTACAGGATGTTCCACCTGCAATCTGGTGTTCATTTCAAGGAAGTAAAACTTGCCGTCTTTAAACATAAATTCTAAAGTTCCAGCATTTGTATACCCCATTTTTTTCACAGCAGCGCGACAAGTTTCTATCATATCATCACGTTGCTTAATGGTCAGTGCAGCGGCTGGACATTCTTCCATAACTTTTTGATTTTTGCGTTGCAAAGAACAATCGCGCTCACCAAAAACCACAACCCCGCCATGTTTGTCCGCTAAAACCTGGAATTCAATATGTCTGGGATGTAATAGTAATTTTTCCATATACAGGGTATCATCACCAAAACCAGCCTTGGCTTCGCGCTTGGTCATTTGGAACGCTTCGGTCATTTCAGAAGCGCTCATAACTGGTCGCATACCCTTGCCACCACCACCAGCTGACGCTTTTAACATAACTGGGTATCCAATTTTTTTGCCCCATTCCAATGCAGACTCTAATGTATCCACTGCGCCCTCACTACCTGGAACAACGGGCAAACCACATTTTATTGCGGTTTTTTTGGCGGCAACTTTGTCCCCCATTTTGGAAATCATATTTGCATCTGGACCAATCCAAACTAAATTGTGTAATTCAACTTTTTCTACAAAACTAGCGCGTTCAGATAAAAATCCATAACCTGGATGAATTGCATCAGAATTGGTCAACAACGCTGCCGTTAAGATTGCAGACTCGTTAAGATATGAATCTTTTGCTGGACCTGGGCCAATACAAACAGATTCGTCCGCAACATGAATATGTGAAGCCGTAATATCAGACGTAGAATAAACCGCAACGGTTCTTATGCCCATATCACGACATGCACGAATGATTCGCAAGGCTATTTCCCCACGATTCGCTATCAGGATTTTTTTTATGGCTGGCATTTTATTCTATCACCATTAATGGCGTATCAAATTCTACCGCTTGGCCGTCAGAAACCAAAACTTCTTTTACTACACCATCTTTGTCAGCTTTGACTGGATTAAATGTTTTCATAGCTTCTATTAAACAAATTGTATCACCAGTTTTAACTCTCTTGCCGACTTCCGCAAACTGTTTTGCGCCTGGTTCTGGTGCTAAATATGCAACACCAACCATAGGTGAACGAACCGCGTTTATTTCACATGCCGCAGGATCCGCCGAAGTATCACAAGAAGTTTTTGCCAATGGTGTCGCAGGCGTTGGCGCAGGCATTGTTGCAAATGCTGGCGCTGCTATCGCACCTTGGCGTGAAAGATGAACATGTTTACGATAAATGCCAAATAAAAATTGGCGTTCTAAATCAAGTTCGGTAAGACCCATCTCGTCCATAATTTTGGTCATGGCCTTTACTGTTGCGCGAAATGACATCAAGTCTCCTTTTAAAACGTGCAAGACCCATTGTAGCAAATCTGAAATAGATGTCAAGGAACAGGATCATATCCAAAACCACCCCCTGGACGACAGCGTAAAATCCTTTTTATTGCTAACCATGCCCCACGCAGGGCGCCGTGCTTTTCTATGGATTGTTTAGCATATTCACTGCAAGATGGGGTAAAACGGCATATTGCGCGACCACCAAACAAAGGGGATAATCCCAATTGATAAAATTTAATTAATGCCAGGGCTATTTTTTTCATTTGATAATTTATCCAGGGCTTCCTTCATTGTTTCTGTCCCTATTTTCAACGTAGCATCTAAAATTGCCGTCCTGGCTATGACAATATAATCCATTTCTGGACTCATATCCGATTCGCAATCGCGCAGCCAAACCCGCAATAAACGTTTTGCTCGATTGCGATCATGTGCGTGAGCAAACGTCTTTTTAGAAGCAATCAGCCCATATTTTGCATCCCCAGGCCATAATGTTGGACGACTACGAACTATAAAAATAGGCGTTTTAACCACAGGGTCATCTGTGCCGGCTATAAAATCCTTATGTTTTCTTATTGTTTGTCTCATAATACTAATTAGTATAAGATAATAATTGCATTTTGCAAATTCTGCTTTATTATTGCGAAAGAAATTAAAAATAATGGGCTTATTTTGAGGAGATTAGTATGTATAATCGTATTATGAAGATGTTTTCTTCGGACATGACTATTGATTTAGGTACAGCAAACACCCTGATTTATGTAAAGGGTCGCGGCGTTGTATTAAACGAGCCATCTGTTGTTGCTGTTGCTGAAAACCGCTTGCTTGGACGCAAAGAAGTTTTGGCTGTTGGTGAAGAAGCAAAACGAATGTTGGGTCGTACACCTGGCACAATATCGGCTGTTCGCCCATTACGTGATGGCGTTATCGCAGATTTTGAAATCGCCGAAGAAATGATTAAATACTTTATTCGCAAAGTTCACCATCGTTCAATGATGACTGCACCACTTATTATTATATGTGTACCATCTTGCGCAACCCAGGTGGAACGTCGTGCTATCCAAGAAGCCGCGGATGCCGCCGGTGCCCGCAAAGTTTACGTGGTCGAAGAATCAACCGCTGCTGCTATTGGTGCGGGATTACCGATTGAAAAACCTGTCGGATCCATGGTTTTGGATATTGGTGGTGGAACAACTGAAATTTCTGTTATGTCACTTGGTGGGGTTGTTTATTCTAATGCTGTTCGCGTCGCTGGTGACCAAATGGACGCTGATATTATCGATTATGTGCGCAAAAATAAAAATCTGTTAATTGGGGAAGCAACCGCCGAAGATATTAAAAAGAAAATCGGCTGTGCAATCGCACCTAAAGATAAAACAAATGAAAAAAGCCTGAAAATCAAGGGTCGTGATTTAACATCTGGTGTCCCGCGTGAGGCAACAATTACCGAATCCCAAGTGGCCCAGGCACTCAGCCAAACAGTTACTAAAATTATTGATACAATTCGTCATGCTTTGGAATCAACCCCACCTGAACTATCAGCTGACATCGTAGATTATGGTATTGCTATGACCGGTGGTGGCGCATCATTGCGTGATTTGGATATGGCGATTCGCGCTGCAACTGGATTACCCGCATTCTTGGTGGATGAACCGCTTTCATGTGTTGCGCGTGGTTCTGGCAAAATGTTGGATGATTTGGATAAATCCAAACACATATTACAAACTATGTATTAAAATAAGCGCCTTTGGCGCTTTTTTAAAAGTTGAAAGTTGAAATTAAAAATAGTAGCATTCCCCAAAAGGAAAAATTATGGAAGAAAACAAATTATCTTTTGAAGAAGCATACAAACAATTAACGGAATTGGTTAAAAAAATGGAATCTGGCGAATTGCCATTGGCTGATTCGGTTGGGGCATATGAAACAGGAATAAAGTTAAAAGCTTATTGCGAAAAATTACTAAAAGACGCCGAGCTTAAAATAGAAAAATTAAAAACATCCGAAATTTAATGGCCGAAAAATTAACACTTTCACCGATTATGAAACAATATCTGGATATGAAGGCCGAAAATCCAGATGCTGTTTTGTTGTTTCGTTTGGGCGATTTTTATGAGGCTTTTTTCAATGATGCTCGCACAGTCAGTAAAATTTTGGACTTGGTTTTGACCCATCGCGGAACCGATGAACGCGGCAGCGATATCCCTATGTGCGGAATTCCATGGCACGCAGCAGATAATTATTTTGCGCGTCTTGTAAAATCCGGTACCAGCGTTGCGCTGGCCGAACAGATGGAAACCCCTGCCGAAGCAAAGGCCCGTGGACATAAACAAATAGAACGTAAAATCGTTCGTGTTATTACAGCTGGAACATTAACCGATGATAATTTATTAAGTCCGAAAAAATCTAATTTCCTGGTCGCCATCGCGCCAACAGAAACATCTGAATATAGTTTTTCTGGTTGCGATATTTCAACCGGGGAATTTTTTATAGGACAAACTACAAGTATTTTTGATGATATTTTTAAGATTTCCCCTGCCGAAATTATTTATCCCGAAGATTTGGCTGAAACGCCCGAAATAATGCATCTACGTGAATCCTTTTCTACTACACCTGTATACAAAAAATTATATTCCAGGGCTGATATTGATGTAATTACATCAAAACTTTTGCCTGTATTTGGGACACCCTCTCTTTCTGACAGATTGCTCGCGGCTTATTTAAATAATACCCAACGTGGCACGACGCCAGCATTTCGAACCCCTTATCGTTTTGGCGCGGGAAAACAATTATTGATTGATTCGGCATCTTGGAAAAGTTTGGAAATTGATTCTGTATTGAATGATGGTGGCACATGCTTGTTTGATATTTTGGATAAAACACATACGGCGGCTGGTGCACGAAAAATGCGCGGTTTTTTACGACAACTGTCCGGAGATGTCGGCGAAATACGCCGCAGACAAGAACATATCGCTCATTTGTTATTAAACACAGATATCTTTAAATCCATGGGAAATGAGTTATCAAAATTACCCGATGCTGGACGCGCAATAACACGCTTGATTACTGGACGTGGAACACCACGGGATTTACGCGCAGTGTCCGACCTTTTAAATTCTTTGCCAACCGTAAAATCTGTTGGTGAAAAATTGGATCAAAGTTTAAGCGACAAATTCAAAGAAATTAAAACCTTTGATTCGTTTGCTTTGGAATTGCGTAATGCTTTATTAAACAATATCCCCGCTTTTTTTCGCGATGGTGAAATCATTGCGGACGGATTTGACGGTGCGCTTGATAACATGCGGCAAATGGCACACGGCGCCAAAGAAACCATCGCAGCCCTGCAAGCAGAATATATCCAACAAACCGGCATCAATGTTCTTAAGATAAAATTTAATAATATATTGGGTTATCATATAGAGGTTCCAAATGCTCGTGCAGATATTTTGATGAACCCAGAATCCGGATTTATTCATCGTCAGACCATGGCAAATAATATGCGGTTTACAACTGCGCGTTTAATCGACCTGGACAACGATGTTCGGGGAGCAGCTGAAAAAGCCGCGGCAATTGAATCTGAAATCATTGCAAAACTGATTGAAAAAATTCGCAAAATTTCTGATGAACTGCTACAAACGGCGGATTTGTTGGCCGAAACAGATGTATGGATGGCATTGGCAACCGCCGCAACAGAATATAATTGGGTTCGTCCAACAATAACAAATGGCGATGAATTTGAAATAGTTGCCGGGCGTCATCCTGTAATAGAAAGCATATTACAAAAATCTGGAAATCAATTTGTTCAAAATGACTGTGCGCTTGATGATAAAAAAATAGCATTACTAACCGGTCCAAATATGGCGGGAAAATCAACTTACTTGCGGCAAAATGCATTGATAACAATTTTGGCGCATATGGGATCTTTTGTGCCAGCAAAATCGGCAACCATTGGTATTTGTGATCAATTATTTTCGCGCGTGGGCGCATCTGATAACTTGGCTGCTGGACAATCAACGTTTATGGTTGAAATGCAAGAAACTGCAAATATTTTAAATCGTGCAACAAACAAAAGTTTTATTATTTTTGATGAAATAGGGCGCGGAACCGCAACTTGGGATGGAATGGCTATTGCCCAGGCTGTGCTGGAATTTTTAAACGATATTAAACCCAGAACTTTATTTGCGACCCATTATCACGAGCTGACCAAAATTCCACTGAACGCGTTAAAAAATCTGAACGTCCAGATTACAGAGCATAATGATGAAATTATATTTATGCACAAAATTGCACCGGGTGTTGCAAATCGTTCTTATGGAATTCACGTTGCACAAATGGCTGGTATGCCGGACAGCGTTGTATCCAGCGCAACAATGATTTTGGAAAAACTTGAAAATAACGGAAACCATAAACACAATCATGAAAATTTATCGGGGCAGGTGGGTAAAGAAAAAATATCCGATGTCTTTATTGTCAGATCTAAAGATAAAGAATCCCCACAACTATCGCTTTTTGGTAAATGAAAAATTCAGGATTTATTTTACTTGATAAACCAAGTGGTATTTCCAGCCGCGCTGCGGGTGGACGGGTTGCGCGAATGTTTGGCGCCAAAACGTTTGGACACATTGGAACATTGGACCCTATGGCGTCTGGCTTGCTCATAATTGCATTGAATGGTGCAACCAAAGTTATCCCATATATCCCGGACACAAAAAAAGAATACGAATTTTCCGTTAAATGGGGAACTGAAACAGACACCCTGGACGCCAAGGGCCGCATTATTAAACAAGATGACAATTTAAAAATACCATCAAATGAAATCCTCGAAAAAATATGTACTGAATTTATTGGCGAATATGACCAAGTGCCGCCGAATTTCAGCGCTGTGCATATAGATGGGCAACGGGCTTATAAATTGGCATTAGCGGGGGAAAAATTAGATATTAAATCCCGACAGGTTCATATTTATAACCTGAAAAATATAACTAATTCTGAATTTATTGTTGAATGTTCCAGTGGTACGTATGTCCGCTCGCTGGCGCGCGATATTGCAAAAAAGTGCGGGACGATCGCCACCTGCACCGCTATTCGCCGCACAAAAACAAATGGTGTTGATATAAAAAATGCTGTTGCACTTGATTTTCTGGAAAATTTATTTAATAATGGCGGGCGCGCTGCGATAAATGATTATTTGCAGCAAACAGATTTTGGACTGGGCGACATTCCGGTTTTAAATCTGGATAACAATGACTCGGTATTATTCAAGCACGGCGGATTTTTAACCAGATCTGCTTTTACAGAAAATGGTTCTGTTCGTGTTTATTCTGATAAAGAACTTATTGGAATTGGAATAATTGAAAACGGTGTCTTAAAACCAAAAAGGATTATCAATGTCGATTAAAACATTTATTAAAAACATAAAAACCAAAATAATTGCTGACAACAAGGTCAGTGATAAAGATAATGGCGGTTCTGCAACTGCTCAGGTTGCGATTTTAACTGAACGTATTAAAAACCTGACAGAACATATGAAAAACAATCATAAAGACGAACACTCGAAACGAGGTTTGTTATTGATGGTTAATCGTCGTAAGAAATTACTGGCTTATATCAAAAAACGCAACGTAAGCGATTACGAAGCTTTGATTAAAAAGCTTGGTTTGCGTAAATAAATTTAATCCCCTTTATGGGGATTTTAATTTTATTTGCAAATTACAGTTTTTAATTTATAATCAAACAGTAAGAGAAAGAAGATTATTCATTTTTATTTGCACACAGCTGATAAAAACGAATAATTTTTCTCTTACTGAATAAAAATTAAAATAATAACAAGAGGAAAATAATGTTATTCGGTTTACTTGGGGACAAGGCTCCCAAAAATGCCTTGAACAATCCAATCCGTTCAGAAATTGAATTTGGTGGTGAAAAATTAGTATTAGAAACTGGTCGTTTTGCGAAACAGGCGACTGGCAGCATTATGGCCAAAATGGGGGAAACAATGGTTCTTGCGACTGTTGTATCTTCACGCGAAGCCAAAGAAGGCCAAGATTTCTTTCCATTAACCGTAGACTATCAAGAAAAATTCGCATCTGCTGGTCGTATACCAGGATCACGCGATCGCCGCGAAGGCCGTGCATCATTAAATGAAACCTTGATTTCGCGTTTAATTGATCGTCCAATTCGTCCACTGTTTCCTGAAACTTTTACTAATGACACTCAAATTGTCGTTACCTGTTTTTCGTATGACAAGAAAAACCAACCTGATATATTAGCCATGATTGCATCATCTGCTGCGTTGGCTATATCTGGCGTTCCATTTTTGGGACCAATTGGTGCGGCACGCGTTGGTTATGCAAATGGTAAATATTTCCTGAACCCAACAAAAAAAGATATTGAAGATTCCGAATTGGAACTGGTTGTTGCCGGAACCAAAGATGGCGTTTTAATGGTCGAATCCGAAGCAGGGGAGCTGTCCGAAGATGAAATGTTGGGCGCTGTTAAATTTGGTTTTGATGCATTCCAGCCTGTCATTAACGCGATTAATGAATTAAAAGAGAAAGTTGGAAATGCTGCATGGGATGTCGCTGAACGCGCACCAGAATACAAAGCAATGGAATCTGATTTGGAACGCTTTGCTGACCAAATTGGCGAGGCATTAAAGATTTCCGCTAAACAGGAAAGATATGCCGCGTTGGATGCTATTAAAACAGATGCTCGTGCATCAATTGCTGATGCAACTGATTTACAAAAGGCATGGGCCAGCGAAATTATAGAGGCAATTACTGCACGTATTATGCGTCGTAATATATTGGATAAAAAACCACGTATTGATGGTCGTGATTCCAAAACCGTTCGCCCAATCGAGGTTGAAGTTGGCGTACTGCCACGTACACACGGTTCGGCATTATTTACACGCGGCGAAACCCAGGCTTTGGTCACATTAACATTGGGTAATGATAAAGACGCACGTCCTGGTGAATCTTTGGACGGGGCATTTGATGATCGCTTTATCTTGGATTATAACTTTCCCCCATTTTCAGTTGGAGAAATTGGACGTATTGGCGCACCAAAACGCCGTGAAATTGGACATGGAAAATTGGCATGGCGCGCAATCAATCCTATGTTGCCATCCAAAGAAAAATTTGATTACACAATTCGTGCAGTATCCGACATCTTGGAATCCAACGGCAGTTCGTCCATGGCAACCGTTTGCGGAACTACATTGGCTTTGATGGATGGTGGTGTTCCAATGACACGTCCAGTTGCTGGTATTGCAATGGGTCTGATTAAAGAAGGTAAAGAATTCGAAGTCTTGACCGATATTATGGGCGATGAAGATCATTTGGGCGATATGGATTTCAAAGTAACTGGTACTGACAAGGGTGTCACTGCTTTGCAGATGGACATTAAAATCACATCTATTACTTTTGAAATTATGAAACAAGCATTGGCACAGGCAAAAGATGGGCGTATGCATATCTTGGGAATTATGACCAAGGCTATTAAAGCTCCACGTAAAGAATTGTCTGAATATGCACCACAGACCTTTACAATGAAAATAAATCCTGATAAAATCCGTGACGTTATTGGCAAAGGTGGCAGCGTTATCCAAGCACTGACCAAAGAAACCAATACCAGCATTGATTTAACAGACGATGGTACGGTTAAAATTATGGCAACTGATAAGGCTGACGCTGAAAACGCAATGGCACGCATCAAAGAAATTACTGCTGAACCAGAAGTTGGTCAAATCTATGATGGCACAGTATCCGGATTAAAAGATTTTGGTCTGTTCGTTAAAATTATGAATGGAAATTTTGAATCATTGGTTCATATTTCTGAGATAACCGGCGAACGTCTAAACAAAATAGAAGACGCTAAAATAAAAGAAGGCGATAAAGTATTTGTAAAATACTTAGGCGTGGATAAACGTGGGAAAACCCGTCTGTCTATGGTCGGAATTAATCAAAAAACTGGCGCCGAGGAGAAGAAATAATGGATATGAAAGCATTAATGGACCAAGCCAAGCAATTGCAAAGCAAGGTTTCCGATGCCCAAGAACAATTGGGAAAAACCAGTGTCAAAGGTATCGCTGGTAATGGTATGGCCATTGTAGAAATGAGTGGTAAATACGATCTGGTTAAGCTAACATTGAATCCAGATTTAGTAAAAGAAGATTTGGAAACAATAACTGCTTTGATTTCTGCTGCATTTAACGATGCTAAATCCAAGGCAGATGATTTGATTGATAAAGTTATGTCCACCGCAACGGCTGGAATGCCAATGCCTGAATAATGGTTTTGGATGATTAGCTCAGTTGGTAGAGCATCTCGTTTACACCGAGAGGGTCGGGGGTTCGAGTCCCTCATCATCCACCAGATATAAAACACTCCGCAAGGGGTGTTTTTTATTTATTTTTTTATTCTTTTTATTATGACTTAATTGTGATAAAATTATTATCTGAAACATAAAACAAAAGGATGAATTATGTTAAAAAAAATATCAATGGTTGCATTGTTAATATCTGTATGTACGGCTGCATCTGCTTTTACAATATTTAATAAACCCGCTAATACAAAGCTTACCAAAGCTGTTACTGCTGCTGAAAAAAACGCTACAAAAAAAGACACAGCCAACAAATCATGCAGTTGCGACACTGCTGCATTAGAAGGCAAAATTAAAGAACTTCGGGATAATTTGGACGACATGAAAAAAGACTATCCTGATACAGGAACCATACAAAAAGAGATGCGGGCAATGAAGGACGACTATAATAACCAAATTAAATTTATCAATAACAACATTGAATCTATCAATAAAAAGCTTGGTGAAATACAAAGCCATTTATGATTAAAGACGACATTGCAAAATGTCGTCTTTTTAATTTTATCCCGCCGCCCATTTGGGCGATTTTTTATTCTGATAGGTTTTTAAACTCACCGCGGTCCAGCATTGCTGCAATTTCATGATGTTTTGTTTTCTTTGCACTGGTCATAGGCAACTCATCTTCGGTTATTGCAAAATGGCTGACCCATTTATATGGTGCAATTGTCAAATTTGATGCCTTTAATAACAGGGCAATTTTTGCAACGGTGGTTCCTGGCTTTACTTGAAACACTCCATAAGCAACAACTTTATCATTTATAATGCGTTCTAAAACAGCCGCAGACAATATTTCATCATTTTGCAAATACAAGTCTTCAAGTTCTTCGGGATAAACATTTTTACCAGATTCCAGAACAATAACTTGTTTTTGACGTCCCTTGATTACCAATCGTTGTTTTCTATCAAATTTTCCAAGATCCCCAGTTTTAAACCAGCCATCTTCGAATGCTTCCTTGTTAGCTTCATCATTTCCAATATAATGTGGCATAACCAAGTTTCCACGAACCCAAACTTCGCCGATACCTTCTTTGTTTGGATTATGAATTTTAATTTCATTGCCTGGCAATGGTCCAGCATAATAAGTTTTTCCATTTGCCAATTTAAATTTAAAATTAAAATTTGCTGGACCCGTTGTTTCGGTCAATCCATAACAATCACCAACAGCAAAACCCAAACTTTCAAAAAACTTACGTACTCTTGGTTTTAATGTTGCCCCTGCGGAAATCAAAACCTTGACCCGTCCGCCAAAGATATCATGAATTGGTTTGGTTACTTTTTTTACCAGTCCGCCAAGACCGATAAATTTTAAAACTCCGCCCATTCTAACAATGCTTCGTACCAAAATATATGCATGTTTTTCTTTTAACCCGTCTATGATTTTTTTATAAAAGCCTTCCCATATTCTGGGAACTGCCGGTATAACCTCAGGCTTATATTTTTGAAAATCTTTTAAAAATTCTTTTGGATTTAATACTGGCTGCAATAATAGCGAACATCCTAATGAAATAGGGGATATAATATTTATAACCACACCATAAATGTGATACAGCGGCAAAAATCCATAAAACATGTATTCTTTGTGTATTACAGGGCTAT
>Ga0265294_10000562_pt1 | contig 49546 bp, 43 predicted proteins | sample MunlanPumphouse3_FD_192504 | JGI IMG/M metagenome (GOLD analysis project Ga0265294, IMG submission 192504) | Groundwater microbial communities from a municipal landfill in Southern Ontario, Canada - Pumphouse #3 | ecosystem: Environmental > Aquatic > Deep subsurface > Groundwater | place...
GATCAACGGGGAAGGGATGATCCCGCAGCCCTGCAAGCTGACGGTGGTGAAAATGAAGAAGTGGCGGCGGAAGATGAACTTCGAAGATACCGGCCTGCACTGGGTACCCACCTCCCCCCATATTCCCTTCGCGCACTCAGCCTCCTTCTACCCCGCTTCGGGGATTCTCGGTGAACTGGGCTATCTGTCTATCGGCGTAGGATATACGCTTCCGTTCGAACTGTTCGCCGCGGAATGGATCCATGCGGAAGAGTTTGCCAGGGCACTGAATGCCAAACGACTTCCGGGCATCATCTTCCGGCCCATCCACCTCAAGCCTTACTACGCCGTGGGTCAGGGGAACAACCTGCAGGGAGTACAGATCTTCCTTACCAATTTCGCAAAAGCGCGCCTCTCGGATATCCAGTTCCATGTGATGGAAGCGGCAGCTGAGTTGTATCCCGACCATAAAGTGTTTGAGAAGGCTCCGGAAAACCGGTTTGATATGTTCGACAAAGTATGCGGAAGCAGCTTGATCCGCCAGGAGTTTTCCAAGCACCACCGGTTTGACGATATCCGCACCCACTGGACCAAAGACGAAGAATCATTCAGAAAACAATCAAAAAAATATTATCTTTATCACTAAAGCATCCTTGCCACATGAAACCTGCATCCCTCAACCCGCAATCATCCCGGCTCCTTTCCCTCGATATTCTCAGGGGAATCACCATCGCCGGCATGATCATGGTCAATAACCCCGGTTCCTGGAGTTATATCTATGCCCCGCTGCATCATGCCCACTGGAACGGGCTCACTCCTACCGACCTGGTCTTCCCCTTCTTTATGTTGATCATGGGGGTCTCCACCTACCTGTCGCTGCGGAAATTCAACTTCGAACCTTCCGGAGCAGCTATATGGAAAATTGTGCGGCGCACCATCCTTATCTTCGTAATCGGACTGGCACTGGGCTGGTTCGGACAACTCATGCGCGGACTCGCCGCCGGGGAGTCGTTCGGTGCAGCAGCAACCCATTTTGACACCCTCCGCATCCTGGGGGTACTCCAAAGACTGGCCCTGGCCTACGGACTGGCAGCCCTTACAGCGGTCACGGTGAAACATCGACTGCTGCCCTGGGTGATTGGCATCCTGCTGCTGGGTTACTATCTGATTCTTCGCTTCGCGAAGGGCTTTGAGATGTCGGAAGAGAACATCATCGCGGTGGTCGACAAAGCCCTGTGGGGTACCGGTCATATGTACAAAGATACTACACCCGAAGGGGTACGCATCGCCCTGGATCCCGAAGGGCTGCTCAGTACGATCCCTTCCATTGCCCACGTGCTGATAGGATTCCTGTTCGGCAAGCTGATCGTTGAGAACAAGGACAACCACACCCGTGTAGAGAAACTGCTGATCTGGGGAACCATCCTTGCCTTCGCCGGACTGCTGCTGCAATACGGCTGCCCCATCAACAAGAAAATCTGGAGCCCTACCTTCGTACTCACCACCACGGGCTTTGCTGCCCAGCTGCTGGGACTGCTGATCTGGATCATCGATATCCGCAAAAAAGAGAGATGGAGCCGCTTCTTCCACGCCTTCGGAGTAAACCCGCTGATTATTTACGTGTTTGCCGGTGTGTTGGCCAATTTGGTCTCCAATATTCATGTTTCATACCAGGGAGAGCCTGTCTCCGTGAAATCATTCACGTACGGAGTGCTGCTACGCCCCTGGGCCGGTGATTATTTCGGATCGCTGCTCTACGCATTGCTGTTCATCACCGTTTGCTGGCTCTTCGGGTATATTCTCTACAAAAAAAATATCTATATCAAACTATAACGCATCCGTTTTGCATAGCTTGGCAAAACAATACGAAAAAAATATCCATCTACATGCATTCCTCAGAATTCACAGATACAATGCTGATCGCCGACAGCGGTGCCACCAAAACAGACTGGTGCCTGATACGCCACGGAGAAATCATCGGACGCTTTCAGAGCCAGGGGATCAGTCCTATTTACCAGTCCGAAGAGGCAATGGCTCAGGAGATCAAAAACAACCTGCTGCCGCAGCTACCCGGCCGCAAAGTACAATCGGTCTGCTTTTACGGCTCCGGCTGCATCCCCTCTAAAACAGCAGCCGTGCGCAATGCCCTGCACCAGACACTGGGCGCCGACCGTGTAGAGGTATACAGCGACCTGCTAGCTGCCGCCCACAGCCTTTGCGGACACGAACCGGGCATTGCCTGCATCCTGGGTACCGGCAGCAACTCCTGTCAATGGGACGGGAAAAAAATCGTGCGGCAGGTATCCCCCCTCGGTTTTATTCTGGGTGATGAGGGTAGCGGTGCCCACCTGGGAAAACAACTGGTGAGCAACGCACTAAAAAACCAACTCACTGACGGGATCAAAGAAGCGCTGCTGGAAGCGTACCATCTCACGCCGGCAACCATCATTGAAAAGGTCTACCGACAGCCTTTTCCAAGCCGATTCCTGGCAAGCTTGTCGCCATTCCTCAATCAGCATATCGATGATCCCTCCATTCGCCACATCGTTACCGATAGCTTCTCCTCTTTTTTCAACAGAAACGTCATGCAGTATGATTATCGGAAAAATTGCATTAATTTTGTCGGTTCCATTGCATGGCATTTTTCGGATATCCTCAGAGAGACGGCTTCGGAAAAAGGAATGGTAACGGGAAAGATTGAACAGTCGCCCATGGCAGGGCTGATCCGCTATCACCGGCTTGCAAAGCCGCAGGGATCATAGCATGAGCAACGCTGCAAATCGAAAATCAACATCATCGAAATATTGATATCTTTTATATGACATTTATCAGAATCACGGAACAAACGTCTCCGTATAACGACTTAGAGCAAAAAACGGTGCGGGAGATCCTGACCGGAATCAATGCCGAGGACCAGAAGGTGGCCCTGGCCGTCGAAAAAACCATACCCGAAGTGGAAAAGTTAGTGACCGGCATTGTGGAGCGGATGCGGCGCGGCGGCCGCCTCTTTTACATAGGAGCAGGGACCAGCGGACGACTCGGCGTGCTCGACGCCTCAGAGATCCCTCCCACCTTCGGCATGTCCAACACCTACGTCATCGGACTGATCGCCGGAGGTGACGATGCCCTCCGTAACGCAATAGAGGATGCAGAAGATGATTATGACAAAGGATGGAAAGAACTGATGGGATACAAGATCAACGAGAATGACACCCTGGTAGGAATCGCCGCTTCGGGTATCACTCCCTATGTGATCGGAGCACTTCGACGTGCCCGCGAGAAAGGGATTCTCACCGCGGCCATCAGCTGCAATCCCGGGTCGCCGGTAGCTGCCGAAGCGGAAATCAAAATTGAACCGGTAGTGGGCCCGGAGTATGTGACCGGCAGCACCCGCATGAAATCGGGGACAGCACAAAAAATGGTGCTCAACATGATCACCACCACCACCATGATCAAACTGGGCAGGGTGAAAGGCAACCGCATGGTCAATATGCAGCTCACCAACCGGAAGCTGGTGGACAGAGGTACCCGCATGATCGTCGATGAGCTCTCACTGAACTACGAACAGGCAAAGAACCTGCTGCTGCTGCATGGTTCGGTCAAAAAGGCGGTGGAGAGTTACAAAAACGACAGGTAAACAGAAAAATATGGCCATTATCATTCAGACCGATCATCCGGATCTGCTGCTCGACAGGATTTATGAGGCGATTGACAATAAACAGGCGGATAAATGGAGCCGCACAAATGACGGGCGACTCACCTATGGGACGCTGTTATGGAGAAACGAAGCGTTCTTCAAGCCTCAGATATGGGTAGAGGAAAGTGAATTGCGTTTCGGACTGATCAAGCGCAAAGACAGGAAACATGTCACCATCAAACTATATACCACGTTTCATGCGAAACTGATCGAGATGCTGCTCTCCCGCTTTGACAGCGATTTCAGAAGCATCACCGCTACCGCTGCCAAGGCCGAGCCGGATCAATTCTGACGATTCACGGTTATGACATGAAGAATGACTGTTGGAGCGTGGATCGGGATGCGCCTCTCCATCCTTCCCGTTTTTTTATCCCGACAGGAATGGCTACCTTTGCAGGTTTAAAATGCAGAAGGTATGTTAACAAACATTCGGCGCAAAGAGACTGATGAGCTTTACGCCACATCCATTTTACAACAAACCGCATTCTGGTCCGCAGTGAAATCATCACTGGGTGCCGACACCCTCGCCGTCAACTTCACCTCCTCCCAATCCGCACTGTATGGCATGACCGATAACCGGCCGACGGTCCACTCCGATGTGCTGATCATCCTGCAACATATCGACCGGAATCATACCGTTGCCTATATCCCCTACGGACCGGAGCTGGAACCTGCCGACGAGTTCCAGGGTATCTTTCTGGAAGAGCTGTCGGAGTCGCTCCGCTCCTACCTTCCCCCAAAATGCATCCTGATCCGATACGATCTCTGTTGGAAATCTTACTGGGCAAAAGAAAGGGATCATTTCGATGAGAACGGTATATGGAAAGGAGAACCCGATAACCCGTCACAGGAGTTCCGGTTCAATTTCAACACGTATCAGTGGAATTTCAGGAAAGCCTCTTCCAACATTCTGCCTTCCCACACGATCTACCTGGATCTGACCTGCGACAGCGATACCCTGGTGAAACGGATGAAAGCCAAAACCCGTTACAACATCGGACTGGCTCGCCGCAAAGGCGTAACCATCAGCACAATGGGCATGGAGGGAATGGACATCTGGTATGAGCTCTATCGCGAAACAGCCGAACGAAACCATCTCCTGCTCAACGAGAAGAAATATTTTGAGGCAGTGCTCACCGCCCGTGCCGACGATACCCGCTCACCCGCTGTGGTAAGCCTGCTGGTGGCTGAGTTTGAAAAACAGCCCCTGGCAGCGATGTTCCTGGTGATCACCAAAGAGAGAGGATCCTACCTCTACGGAGCATCCTCCTCCCGGCAACGCAACCTGATGGCAACCTACGCCCTGCAGTGGGAAGCCATCTGCCAGTCGAAAGCTGCCGGTTGTACCGAGTATGATATGTTCGGCATCTCTCCCATCCCTGACCCCCATCATCCCATGTACGGCCTCTATAGGTTCAAATCGGGATTCGGGGGAGACATACACCATAGCCTGGGCTGCTGGGACTATCCGCTCAATGAAGAGATGTATGCACTCTTCCGGGTATCAGAGCTACAGAGTCAGGGATACCACCTGGCCTGACAAGATCTTTTCCGTTAAGGAATTTTATAGACAATACTGTTGATATTCATCCCGGCACCCACTGAGGCCAGCACAATAATGTCGCCGCTCTTCAGGTCGTGACCGTCCATCTCCTCTCGTGTGATCAGATCGAGCAAGGTGGGCACGGTGGCTACCGACGAATTGCCCAGCCAGGAGATGGTCATCGGCATAATACTCTCGGGCACCTCTTTCAGACTGTATAGTTTGAACAAACGCTGCAGGATGGCATCGTCCATTTTACCATTGGCCTGGTGCAACAGCACTTTGCGAATGTCGCTGATGGAGATCCGCAACTTATCCAGTCCCGCCTTGATGGTTTTCGGCACATTCTCCAGCGCATATTGGTAGAGACGGCGGCCATTCATCTTCAGATAGTAATCCTTTTTCTTCGCCAGCTCAGAATTATATGAGTATCCCATGTGGAGCATCTGTACATAATCGAGCGCATCGCTGCGGGAGTTATGTCCCATAATCCCGACCGGTGTGTTACTTTCGCGTCCCTCCATGATGGCGGCACCGGCGCCATCGGCATAGATCATGCTATCGCGGTCGTGCGGGTCGGATACGCGAGAGAGGATGTCCGCTCCCACAACCAGAATTTTTTGCGCATCTCCGGAGCGGATGAAATAATCGGCCTGAATCACTGCCTGTATCCATCCCGGACAGCCGAACAGAATGTCATATGCTATCGCTGAAGGATTCGCTATGCCCAGCTTCCGCTTCAGCCGCGAAGCAAGTGAAGGGACCACATCCATCCGCATATTGTCCTCCATGGTCTCCCCGAAGTTGTGTGCAAAGATGATGTAATCAAGCTCCTCCTTCTCCACCCCCGCAGCCTCAATAGCCCTCTGGGCGGCAATCAGTGCCAAATCGGAGGTTACCTGGTGATCTTCGGCATAGCGCCGCTCAGAAATGGTAGTGATCTCTTCAAATTTCTGCACGATCGACTCATTGGGTGTCATGATCCTTTCTCCTGTTGAGTCGTAGAACTCGTTCGCGAGAAAAGATTCGTTTTTCACCTGCTTTGCCGGCACATAGCTCCCGGTACCCGTAAATATACTGTATATTCTGCTCATAAAATAATTCTCTTCGAGTATGGAATTGGTCAAAATTACTTATTTATACAGACTGACAACCACACTCTTATCATACAATCTTTTATTTCAAAAAATAATGGAATTACCCTGCACAAAGATAAAAATTTATTTTAGAATATCATCCATTTTCGGCTCTATTCCGATCAACATACTTTCCCCGGGCATCAGAGCGTCCGAATCCCCAAAAAATGACACTCGTTTATTCGGCCTTCAAACAGGCTGTTACGACCGGGTTGGAGAGATCCTCGTAGAGCTCCAGCGGATGATCTTCACCACCTGCAGGTAGCTTTCCTGCGGCTTGTCTGTCATCACCATGGCACGCGGGAAGAATACGAAATTAAGGCCTCGCTTCAAAACTTCCATTTTTTAGTTGAGAAACCGTTTCCATTTCCGGGAATCATTGTATATTTGTAGACAGCAGCATGCAATGACCCTGTCAGGAACCGGCTGCAGAAACGGATGCTCTTCATTGTCGCAAGGCGGTGAGATCGTCAGCTGAAAATGAATCATCAACACGAAAAAAAAGTTATACCTATGAGAAAAGTTCTGATCATTGGCGCCGGCGGCGTCGGTACGGTAGTGGCCAACAAGGTGGCGCAAAACAGTCACCTGTTCACCGACATCATGCTGGCCAGCCGCACCAAAAGCAAATGCGACGCCATCGCAGCAGATGTGAAACGCCGGACGGGAACCGCTATTCAAACGGCCAGGGTGGATGCCGACAACGTACCGGAACTGGTGTCACTGATGAATGCCTTCCAACCGGAGCTGGTAATCAACGTGGCGCTTCCCTACCAGGATCTGACCATCATGGACGCCTGCCTTGAAGCGGGAGTCAATTATCTGGATACAGCCAACTATGAACCAAAGGATGAGGCAAAATTCGAATACAAATGGCAGTGGGCCTACCAGGAGAAGTTTAAGAAAGCGGGTCTCACCGCCATCCTCGGCTGTGGGTTCGACCCCGGGGTAACCAGCATCTTCACCGCCTATGCGGCAAAGCATCACTTCGATGAGATCCACTATCTCGACATCGTGGACTGCAATGCGGGAGATCACGGCAAGGCGTTCGCCACCAACTTCAACCCGGAGATCAACATCCGCGAAGTGACCCAGAAAGGCAAGTACTGGGAAAACGGACAATGGGTAGAAACGGAACCGCACCAGATCCACAAACCGCTCACCTATCCCGGGATTGGGCCGAAAGAATCTTATGTGATCTTCCATGAGGAGCTGGAATCACTGGTGAAGAACTACCCCACCCTCAAACGGGCCCGCTTCTGGATGACCTTCGGCCAGGAGTACCTCACCCACCTCCGGGTGATCCAGAACATCGGCATGGCTCGCATCGACGAGGTGGAGTACAACGGTCAGAAGATCGTACCCATCCAGTTTCTGAAGGCGGTGCTGCCCGACCCTGGAAAGCTGGGAGAGAACTACACCGGCCAAACCTCCATCGGCTGCCGCATCAAGGGCATCAAAGACGGCAGGGAGCGTACCTGCTACCTCTACAACAACTGTAGCCACGAGGCGGCCTACCAGGAAACCGGGGCACAAGGGGTCAGCTACACCACCGGTGTGCCCGCCACCATTGGCGCCATCATGTTCATGCAAGGGCTCTGGAAGAAACCGGGCGTCTTCAACGTAGAAGAATTTGATCCCGATCCGTTCATGGAACAGCTCAACATGCAGGGATTACCCTGGCACGAACTGTTTGACACAGATTTGGAAGTGTGACGATCATTTTTCAAAACCTTGCAATCTGATTGCAGGGTTTTTTTTCTAATTTTGCTTTCACAACATAAACCCCGAAAACTGTCACCTATGAGTCCAAAAAGTTTAGTGAATATTGGCGATTACAGCCGTGAAGATATCATCCGCATCCTGGGGACCGCCTCCCGGTTCAAAGAGAATCCCAACCGGGACCTGCTGAAAGGAAGGGTGTGTGCCACCCTCTTCTTTGAGCCCTCAACCCGCACGCGCCTCAGCTTCGAAACCGCTGTCAACCGCCTGCGCGGGCGCATCATCGGCTTCTCCGATGCGGCCACCAGCAGCTCCACCAAGGGAGAATCGCTCAAAGATACCATTATGATGGTGAGCAACTATGTAGACCTGATCATCATGCGCCATCACCTGGAAGGATCGGCACGTTATGCCTCTGAGATCTCACCCGTGCCGGTGATCAATGCCGGCGACGGCTCCAACCAGCACCCCACGCAGACCATGCTCGACCTGTTCACCATCTATGAGACGCAGGGTACGTTGGAGAACCTCAACATCACCGTCGTGGGGGATCTCAAATATGGGCGGGCGGTACACTCCCTCATCCAGGGACTGTCGCATTTCAACCCCTCTTTCCATTTCGTGGCACCGGAAGAGCTGGCCATCCCCGACAAGTATAAATCGTTCTGCCACAGTAAAGGCATCCGCTATAGTGAGTACACTGATTTCTCTGCCGAAGCGATCAACGACTCCGACATCCTCTATATGACCCGCGTACAAAAAGAGCGGTTCACCGACCTGATGGAATATGAAAAAGTGAAAAATGTGTATGTGTTGCACAATGAGATGCTGAGTGACTCCAAAGAGAATCTGAAGGTGCTCCATCCCCTCCCCAGGGTGAAGGAGATCAGTCAGGATGTGGACGACAATCCCAAGGCTTACTACTTCCAACAGGCGAAGAATGGCATGTACGCCCGACAAGCGGTCATCTGTGATCTGTTGGGCATCGAAGTGAAATAACTGTTTAAACGTTGAGTATATTATGAGAAAAGAATTGCAAGTGGCAGCCCTCGAGAACGGAACGGCGATTGACCATATCCCCACCGAGGCTGTCTTCAAAGTGGTTTCACTGCTGCAACTGCAGAAGCTGAGCAACCGCATCACCATTGGGAATAATCTCAAGAGTAGCAAGATGGGCACAAAAGGGATCATCAAGGTCTCCGATAAGTTCTTCCGCGAGGATGAGATCAACCGGATCGCACTGATTGCCCCCAATGTGAACCTGAACATCATCCGTAATTTCGAGGTGGTGGAAAAGAAAAAAGTGGTGCTGCCGGATGAGATCGTCGAGATCGTGAAGTGCAACAACCCCAAATGCATCACCAACAACGAGCCGATGAAGACCCGCTTTCATGTGATCGACAAGGAAAACGTGGAGCTGCAATGTCACTACTGTGAAGTAAAGATCCGAAAAGAAGAAATTGTGTTACTATAAGCTGATAACTGATCGCTGATAGCTGACCGCTAATTGACCACAACGTAAAAGATTATATGTATTATGCCTGTCAATTTGCCCGAGAAACTGCCTGCAATTGAAATACTGAAAAAAGAAAATATCTTCGTGATGGACGACCTGCGTGCCTCCACACAGGATATCCGCCCGTTGAAGATCCTGGTTTTGAACCTGATGCCGCTGAAGATCACCACCGAGACCGATCTGATCCGGCTGCTCTCCAACTCCCCCCTGCAGGTAGAGATCGAGTTTCTGGGACTCTCCTCCCACACCCCCAAAAACACCCCCATTGAACATTTGATGTCGTTTTACACCACCTTCTCAAAAGTGCAGAAAAGATACTACGACGGCATGATCATCACCGGTGCACCGGTGGAGATGCTTCCCTTCCGGGAAGTGACCTACTGGGGGGAGCTCACCCACATTTTCGATTGGGCACGCACCCACGTCACCTCCACCTTCTACATCTGCTGGGGTGCCCAGGCTGCGCTGTATCATTTCTACGGCATTCACAAGTATCCACTGGAAAAAAAACTGTTCGGCGTGTTTCGTCACACACTCAACGACCCCGCTTTCCCGCTCTTCCGCGGATTTGATGATGCGTTTTATGCGCCGCACAGTCGCCACACCACCATCCGGGCGGAAGAGATCAAGCAGCATGCGGGGCTGACAATTCTCTCCGAGTCGGAGGAAGCAGGAGTTTATATTGTCTCCTCACGCGGCGGGCGGGAGTTCTATGTGACCGGTCACTCAGAATACTCACCGCTCACCCTGCACAACGAATATATGCGTGATATGAAAAAAGGAATGGATTCAGTATCCATTCCCCAAAACTACTACCGGAACAACGACCCCTCACAGCCCCCCCTGGTGCAGTGGCGATCACATGCCAACCTGCTTTATATTAACTGGCTGAACTATTTCGTCTATCAGGCCACTCCGTTTAACATCAACGAGGTTGAGCATTTGGGAGCGTTGTAAGCATCAACAGCCGCGAATGCCCGCAGGAGGAAACGGATGATCATTCAACCGGTTTGACCTCGGCATGTTCCTCCACTCCCCACAGATAGGCAGCCACCAGTTCACCGTTTTTGAATGCCGAAGCATTCATCTGATTGATTTGTTGGATCAATGACTTTGCCTTCTCCGGATCAGCCTCCTGCACGAGAACAGAAGAGTTGTATCCGGGCCATACGGCTGTATTCTGCCGGGGTTCGCTCCACCGGCTTTTGGCTGTCACCTGCTCGATCACCTGATAATCGGTGTACTTCTCCTCATCGAGCAACTGTGTCACAGCTTCCAGCATACTTACATTACATGTGATATAGATAAACTTCATTTTTTTAACTTTGTTTGGAATGGATAGCGAAAGGCGATCAACCACGATCATCCTGATTATTTTTTCCTATTCTCACCGATTCTCTCTATTTTCTTTTTTAACCGTACCAAGGCCCGATCACTGATCAGCGTACGGTGATAGACTGCCGAATACATGGTGGGTACCAATATCAGCGTGGTCAGAAGAGAAATCAGCAGTCCTCCGATAATCGTAATCCCCAACGGGGCATACATCTCTTTTCCCATTCCTGTACTGAGTGCCATGGGCAACATACCGAGAATAGTGGTCAACGAGGTCATCAGCACAGGGCGCAGACGCGAACGGCCCGCCTCCATTACGGCATCGCGAAGCGTATAGTTTCGTTTACGCAACATGTTGGTATAGTCAACCAGCACAATTCCGTTATTCACCACAATCCCCACAAGCATGATCAGTCCGATAAAGGTTACCACGCTCAAGGTGATATGGGTAACAAAGAATGCCAGGATGACGCCCACAAGGGTAAACGGGATGGCAAAAAGAATGATAAAGGGGTCTTTAAATGATTCAAACTGCGCTGCCATCACCATATATACCAAAGCGATTCCTAAAAAGAAAATCAGATAGAGAGATTGAAATGATGAAGACTGATCTTCGACCTGTCCCCCGATCTCCACGGTTACCCCTTCCGGAATGGTACTTTCATCGATCAGTTGTTGAGCCAGCTGAGTAGCATCCCCTAAGGAAATTTCGTTCAAATTAGCAACAGCCTTTACATATCTCTGTTGTGACAGCCGCTGGATCTCAATAGGCCCGGTCTCTTCCACAATGTCGGCTACCGACGAGAGAGATACCTGCTGCCCCAGCAGGTTGGTAATCTGCATATCACGAAGCTTCGACACTTCATTGCGGTACTCCGGTGCATATTGTATCAAAACACCGTAATCCTCGCCCTCTTCCGTGAAGTCACCCGATTCGGTGCCAAACAGGTTCTGCCGAACCTGCATTCCCACCATGGCAACATTCAGTGCCATCAGCGATGCTTTATCCTTATCGACCCGCACCTGTACCTCTAACTTACCGGGATCGACAGTGGTTGAAACATCCTTATAACCTTTTTCGGCAATCATCTTTTGCTCAAAATCGAGCGCCACGGTTTTGATCTGATCCAGGTCATTCCCGGATACAATAATCTCGATGGGTTTTTTATTCCCCGTTACGGCCGCAGCCAGCGCACTTCCTCCCTGTACAGTCACCTTCTCGATCTGCGGGATCGATTCCACCTGCTGACGGATCGATTCAGCCACATCGGCGGCAGAACGACTCCGTTGTCCAACCGGCACCAGGTGGCAAATGACCGTTCCGACGTTTTTTCCCTCTTTGAACCCGACGGTCGTGAGTAGCCCGTCACGGGTCTGTCCCGAGATGGAAGCAATGGCTCCTTTCGCCATTTCAGGAACGTTGTCGAGCATGATCTTCAATATCTGCTGCCCCACGCTGTCTGTCTGGGCCGCAGATGCACCCACCTCGGTTTCAAACACCACGGAGACTGTTCCCGTATCGAAATCGGGAATGTAGTCGGTACCAATGCCTTTTCCTAACCACATGGTCAGAACGAAAAGAAGCAACGCACCAATCAGCGTGATCCCTTTGTGAAAGACCGCCCAGCCCAGGATATTCTTGTAGCCGTTTTCAACACTGTTGAATAGCTTCTCACTGGCCGTATACATCTTGGTATGGCGCTGTCCCTCTTTGTTGCGGGGAGCCTTCTTCAACAACTTCGACGAAAGCATGGGCGTCAGCGTAAGTGCCGTAAAGAGCGACGTGATCATACAGACTACCGTCAGGATGGCGAGTTGCTTGAACATGATTCCCACAATACCTTCCATAAAAAGAAGCGGGAGAAATACCACCAACGTTGTCGCAGTGGATGCAGCAATAGCCATTCCCATCTCCGACGTTCCAAAGATGGCCGCCTGCCTGGGATCAGCCCCCTTCTCGATATGCTGTGTCGTATTTTCAAGTACCACAATGGCATTATCCACCACCATACCGATGGCAATGACCAGCGACATCAACGAGAAGATGTTGATGGTATAGTCCATGATATACATCGCAATGAAGGCGGAAATAAGGGAGACCGGCATGGTGATGAAAACGATGAAGCTCGATTTCCACTCCCGCAGAAACATCAGCACAACCAATGTCACAAAAATCAGCGCATACCAAATGGAAGAGGTGAGGTTATTGATGGAACCGACCACAATCTCATCGGAGGTGAGTACCTCATGCACCTGAATATCAGAAGGCAGCTGTTTCTTCAGCTCTCCCATCTTCGCACGGACAGCCTCTACCACATCCACGGTGTTGGCCCCCGACTGTTTCTGTACCATTAAAGCCACTCCCTCGCCTATATGGTTACGGGCAAACGACTCTTTTTCCTTAAAGGAATCCTCTATGACGGCTACATCTTTCAGGCGGACAACCTGACCGTTGAAGGCCTTCAATACCGTGTTGCCTATTTCGTCAACCGATTCGAACTTCCCGGGCACACGCACCGCAAAATCATACACGCCCAGATTGATATTTCCCGCAGGGACATTGATATTGCTGGCTTTGAGCATTGCCGAGATCTGCATCGTCGACAGGCCATATGCCTTCATTTGTTGCGGATTGATCGATACTTTAATTTCACGTTCAGGCTGTCCCAGATAAACGACTGTGCCCACTCCGTCTAACTTGCGCAAGGCAGCGGAGATATCATCCTCCACGATATGTTCAATGCCGCTGTAATGCACATCGGCATTGATGGCATATACCAGTACCGGCATCATCGAGGAGTTGATCTTATAAATAATCGGCTGTTGTGCAGCGTCCGGCAGTCGGCTTTTCGCCAGCTCGATCAGGTCACGTGCATTGTTTGCCGCGGAAGTCACATCACCGCCCCATTCATAACTGAGTTGAATAAAGGAGACATTCTCTTTCGATGTGGATTTGATTTCCGTCAGGCGCTCAGCGGCAGAGAGCACGGTTTCCAACGGCTTGGTAACCTGCTCTTCCACCTCATTGGCTGAGGCTCCGGGATATACGGTGATCACCGTAATGGAGGGGAACTCCATTTCCGGCATCAGGTCGAGCGGCAACATCTTCAGCGAGACGATTCCCAGCAGAAGAATTGCGATAAATAGCATCGCAGTTGCCACAGGTCTTTTTACACCTATTTCGGGTAATTTCATTTGTATGTTGTTTATAAGATGATCAAAAGTAGGACAAACTCTCTGTTACCTGTTTACGATTTCAACGGGTGAACCTTCGTTTAATTTATTTTTCCCATCGACCACGACACTTTCGCCAGCCTTGATTTCAGGAATATGGATTAGCTCCTCTTTTGACTCGCCACGGGTGACTCTCCGACGAGTGACCTTGTTCTGACCGAGCACCACAAAGAGGTAATCTTCTCCCGTTCCCTGCTGCCGGTAGAGAGCATTTAAGGGGACAATTACGCCGGTTGTCGGTACCATTGAAATCGAGACCCGGCAGAACATACCCGGCTTCAGTTTCATCTCTCGGTTGGGAATCGTCAGCTCCACCGTGGCGGTACGGTTCATCGTAGACAGGACGGGTGAAATATAACTCACCTTTCCTGCAAAAACCTCACCGGGATAGGCATCAAACGACACCTCTGCCTGTTGCCCCCGGCTGATGGAACCAATCTCTTTCTCGTTCACCTCGATCGCTATTTTCAACGGATTCAGCTGGCGGATAGTAAGGATACCGCCCTGTACCTTCAGATCGGAGCTTACAGAAGGAATAAACGTGTAATTTTCTCCCTCCTGCACGGTGATGTCGGTGATAACTCCTCCAAAGGGAGCGGTAATAGAGGTGTTCTTCTTCAGCATATTTACTTTGGTTTGTGAGGCATCGAACTTAGCCTTGATATGATCATAGTCCATCACGCTCACACTCTCTTTTTCTTTCAGGCGGCTCATCCGCTCAAAATCTTTGCGAATCGCTTCCAGTTCAATCTCTGCCTGGATCAGCATTTCGTCTGACAATTCGGCTATCAGGGCTCCTTCGGGGACATAACTGCCTTTGGCGAAGTGAATCTTCTCCACCCGTCCCGGGATGGAAGCGCCGAGATCGGCCTCTCTGTTTGCTTCGGCCGTACCGGTAAAACTCAACACGGGAGTATATTCCATCTCTTTCGCCGTATAAACGGTTACGGTTGTTGCGGTTTTCGCGGCATCACCGCTGCTTTCCGTTGATTTCTTCCCGCACCCGCCCGCAAAAATGGCGAGCAGACAGGTTGTATAAGCAATTTTATTTGTCAGTTGCATCATTGTGATCTATGTTATTTGTTTAAACGGTATGTATCAATTAAGATAGTTGTAAATTTCACCGGTCGATTTATCCAGCTCCAGAAGCGTTGTCTTCATCTCTACCAGTGCATCGATATGTTCCGAGGAGGCATTCTCCCACTGCAACTGGGCTTCAAGCAATTCAGTCAGCCGGCTCCGTCCTTCCGTCAAATTCTCTCTGGTTATGCGCATATTTTCCTCAGCCTGTTCCTTTGAAAGAGCGGTCATCTCCGCTTTTTTCAATGCCTCGCTGTATCGATAACGGTTCTGACGGATTTGCAGGTCAATCATTTCACGGGCTTCATTGAGCTCAAGCTCAGCGCTTTCCATTTTCAGCTTCGCAGCGTGAAGATCGTTCCGGCGCTCCCCCCAGGTGAAAACCGGCATCGACACCACCACTCCCACACTCCAGTTTCCGCCGAACTCATTTCTCAATCCGTTATAGGGATTGGGATTCATCCAGCCATACCCGCCGGTAAGCACTATATCGGGCATAAATCTGGCGCGTTCGATATTTTTTTTCGACTCCATAATAGCTGTCTTCTCCTTCAGCATGGCGATCTCCGCACGACGATCGGGCAAAATCTCCCCATGGTAGGAGGCAGGCAGGGCAGGTGGAAGTTCTGTGATCTGATCTGATTCAATCTCAATATCATCCTCTTCCATTCCGATGACCTGCGCCAGTGCCATTTTGGAAAGCGCACATCCGTTTTCGGCCTGCAATGTTTTCAACTTTGCCTCGTTTTGCTTTACCTGTGCTTTTAACACATCGTTTCGCGTAATGATCCCCTCGTCATGCATATTTTCAAGGTCGGTGACCAGTCTGTCGAGCAACGTTTCATAAGCGTTTGCCAGCTTCAGTTTCTCCTGCAGCGACACCACCCGCCAAAATGCTTCATCGGTCTTGGCTATGATCTCGGCCCGGGTCAGCACCTCCTTCTCTTTTGCAATAATCTCGGCTCGTCGGGCAATATGGTTGGCTTCGGTAATTTTAAAACCCGTAAACAGTGGCTGGCTGACGGTAAAGCGGGCGTAATAACTGTTCTTATGATCAAAAACAAGTTGATCGGCCGGCAGCATCGCATAGTTCTTGAAGATGGGATGGCCCGCCTGATCGACCATGGGTTGTCCTGTCTCAGGATTGATCACAAGCGTATTCATAGCCGTTCCGGGATCTTTTAATGCTTCCGGGTTAAACTTCCCCGTTGCAGGATCGATCGTATTGAAGGGCACAACCGGGAGAAACAGGTCATTCTCCAACGGCTGCAAAGCCTTGCCTGTACGCAACCAGGCACCACCGAAGTTTATCTTGGGTAGATAATGCGTTTGCGCAGATTTCCTGGTATACGCCGCTGATTGTGTTTCGTTTTGCGCGATACGAATTTCCCGGTTCTGTTCAAGTGCCATCCTACGACACTCGTCCAGCGACAGTTTTTGCTGTGCAGAAAGGGGGAAAACAAAAAGCGTGAAGAGTACCAATAAACCAGTAAATTGTTGTTTGTGTAAATTCATTATTGCAATTTCTTCTGTTTTGGCTGTAATTTTCAATTTCATGTATGGCTGCAAAAATATAAGAAAATAACCTGCATCTAGTAAAATAAATGACTGAAGTGCACAAAATAGCCTCTCAAACGACAATAATGCGTCTTGAAACGTCATTTCCGTCGAAATATTACTTCCTTTTCATGGGCAATCAGGCAACCATCCTGCCCTATGACAATTGAAAAAATTATGTAGCGTTATCCATATACCAATTTTTAAAGTCCTTATTTCGTGCCCGACTGACAATGATTCGCTCGGGGGTCTCCACCGAAAGGTTTACTGCCAGCTTTCCTCCGAACCAAACCGACAGATCAACGATGGCGCAATGCGCCACGATGTATTGCCGGTTGGCACGAATGAAGTGGAAAGGATTCAACCGGCTCATCATTTCATCGAGCGAGCTGTCCAGAGTAAAGGTTTTATGATTGAAGCAAACAATTTTTGTCATCTTGAATTCGGTATAGATATAGGCAATTTCATCCACCGACAGTGGAATGAACTTGTCTTTATACGGAATAAGGAAATGCTTCTTATAGAGGCTTTTCGCTTCATACATAGATTGTACGATTTGCGCGACAAGCTCTGCGTTATTCTGTTTTGAGGTGAATAAAGAGAGTTTTTGCAACGCCTTCTCGAGATTTTTTCGGTTGATCGGCTTCAGCAGATAATCGATGCTATTGACCTCGAATGCTTTTAAGGCGTATTCATCGTATGCGGTCGTAAAAATAATGGGACTGCGAATCTCTACCTTCTCAAAAACCGAAAAGACATCCCCATCGGCCAGATGAATATCCATGAAAACAACGTCGGGAGAAGCATTCATCGAAAACCACTCTACAGACTCCTCCACGGTTTGCAGCACGGCGATGACCTCCATGCTTCCATCCACCGTCTGTATCATCCGCTCCAGGTTGCGGGCGGCAATAAACTCATCTTCAACAATCACTACTTTCATTGCATATACTTTCCTTTGCGTTGAGAAATATCCATATCTTTTACCAGCGGGATCTCAACAGAAAATAACCCGCCGTCAGCACACACAACGATCTCTTTCCCGAACATCAATCGATACTGTTCATTCAGATTCGACAACCCCAACCCGTTGCTTTGCCTCTCTCCCGTTTTGATCTGCAGGTTATTCTCTACACGCAGCTTGTCGTCCGACAGCGTCTCAATCACAATATGAAGAGGGCTTCTCCTGCTTACGACATTATGCTTGATGGCGTTCTCAATCAGCAATTGCAGTCCTGACGGAATCATATAGTACCCCTTTTTCTCATCGTCCATACGTATCTGCACATCCAATCCGTCGTTATATCTGATCTTCATCAGGTAGATGTAAGACTCAGCAAACTCCAACTCATCGGACAATCTGGATACCTCTCTGTTCTGCATGGTATAACGAAACACGCAGGATAATTGTTCTACATAATCCCTGGCACGCTGGTCATCATATCCGATCAACCCGTTCAACGTATTCAGCGAATTGAACAAAAAATGGGGATCCGTCTGGTTCTTAAGGGCATTGTAACGGTTTTGCAGATTCTCGTAAACGAGGTACTGGTTTTCGGTCACCTTTTCCTGACTCTGATTGATAAAATAGATCAACATCGTGAACAGAAAAGAGATGATCAGGATGATCAGGTCTTTCACATAGTTCAGGGTAGAATAAGCTCCGGGGGATACCTGAGCGCGAAACCACCACCATTGCAATTGTGAGAAAAGAGGGCTCAGGAAAATGAGTACCACGAACAAGCCCAATAAGAGCAACCACATGATGCGCGGGCGGTGGAGAAAATGCGTGACAGCCCAAAACTGCAGCCGAAAAAGGAAATAGAAAAACAACGTATTGGCCAACAACGTCACCACCGACTCGGGTGTAATGATATCAATCATCTGCATCCCGCTTTTCTTTACCAACGAAACGACGTAGTACATCGACGAAGACAACAAGACAAACGCCAGGATAAAACTGATGACGACCGATGCAATCAGCGCTGTTTTTTTATCATAACTGAGAATAAAAAACCGTTGTTTTCGTAATTTCATTTTTCGATTACCGTTTCGCATATAACAAACGTACAAATATACAGAAAAAGGGAGAAAAAGACCCGACAGACAGTCGTTGTGAGCGAATGTTTGTCGGGGTCAGAAAGAAAAGACTCTGTTCGGGGGGATTGTCTCAATGAAAAACTGAGTTCAAAAACGATATCCTACTCCCACATTCACGGTTTGGGTGCGCATCTTGGGATCACCCGTGGTTTTGATCACTTTATCCAATCCTCCCAGATCATCCACCTGATTCACCAATCCAAACTGATACCCTGCGTTTACCTGCAATCCGTTATTGAACTCATATCCCAACAGGAGTCCGAGCCCAAAGTCCCAACGTTTCATCGGTGTTTTTCCCGCTGTTTCCTCATAGAGGTCTATGTCAAGATCATCGAGGTTGGCATCAAATCCCAATCCCACAAACGGTCCCACTCCTCCGTAGAACAATCCGCCATTCGTTTTATACTGGCCCAAAGCGTATATCGGCAGCTGCATACCCCATTGTGTAAAGGTATCATCTTGCGAGCCGACTTCCATTTTCGCATTTCTATAGAAAAACGACAGTTCCGGTTGAAGGGCAAAGTTCTCATGCAGTTCAATTCTCATAAATCCGCCCAAATTCGGTCCCACCTTCATTTTGCTCGACAGCTGATCCAAATCACTGAGCAAAAAGTTCGACAGATTCATTTCACCTTTCACACCCCAATAGATCGGTGTTTGTGCATTTACACCTGTTAACCCGATGGTCATTAGGGCAATCAAACTTACTAAAAATGTTTTTTTCTTCATTGTTGCTATAATTTTGTTGGTTGATCAATTCAAATTTCGCTCTTTCGACGAATTTGCGATACAAACATAGCACAATGGGCCCCCTCAAGGTTCGGGAAAAACCTCTAAATGACTACTTCAGAGACTGAGGTAACAAAAAACTCTTCCGAAACGATTTTAATCTGGCAGGGCATATTTCAGGCATACCGGCTTGCTCAAATGAATATCTTGCCCCGTATCGGTCAACAAGCCTGTACGATGATCCACGGAAAAAACCTGTATCTTGTTGTCATCTCTGCTGGCCACCAGCAGAAACCGGCCATTGGGAGTGATCACAAAGTTGCGAGGGTGCCTGCCCGTGGGCTGGTAACCCACTCTTGTGAGGGTGCCCTCTTGCCGATCGATGGCAAAGATGGCAATGCCATCGGCTTGCAGCCGGTTGGAGGCATACAGAAAACGACCGTCAGGTGAGACATGGATATCGGCACTTCCGCGTGCACCCACCGTGTCGGCAGCGATCACCTGCTTCTGCACCAGTTCACCGGCATGATAATCATAGACCACCACCTCTCCCGACAACTCACCCAGCAGGTAGAGGTACTTCCCGCCGTCGGGATGAAAGACAAAATGTCGGGGACCGGTAGCGGCAGGTGTCTCTATCTCTTTCAGGTCACTCTCCCGTATAACCGGCTGACCCTGAAAGGGGGTCTCATTCACCGGAAATCGGCAGAGTTTATCCCTCCCCAGATCGGCGGCAAAAAGGAACCGTCCGTCGGGAGAATAACCCACACTGTGCAGATGGGACTGCTTCTGCCGCAGACTGTCGGGACCTGACCCGCTGAAGCGGATCACGGAGAGCACCGGAGACAAACCGCCGTCCTCATTTACCTGAAAGGAAGAGATACTGCCCCCGCCATAGTTTGCCGTGTGGACGTTTCTTCCCTTCGCATCGGTGGTGATATAACAGGGTCCCGCACCACCTGCAGGCTGTACGTTGATCTCCCGCAGCAAACCGTTCTCCTTGTGAAAGGTGAATGCATGTACCACACTACTCTGCTCATCCTTCTCTCCTACAGCATAGAGATACTTTTCATCGGGACTGAACGTCAGATAGGAAGGGTTCTCCACTTCGGTCATGCTCACGGAATCGGCCTTTCCTGTAAGGGTATGAAAACGATAGAGATAGATTCCCTGGCTGCCTGCCTCGGAGGTGTAGGTGCCCACCGCAAGAAAGAGCACATTCCTGTCGGCTGTCGTCCATGCATCCGTGGCCGGATCCACCGCCTCCCTTGTGCGGTCACCCGAACAATTTCCGTTACAGGAAACAAACAGAGTGGCAGCCAGAGATATCAAAATGATCAATCTGTACATTTCGAAATGGATGTTATGTGTATACCCTTGCGAAAGTAGACCATTTTTTTTAAACGGAGCGCTTATTTGGGACAAAAAAAGGTTGTCCGCTGTCACTCTTTTTGAAATTTCACCACATTTCGCCATAAAAGTTGCGAATATGGCAGAGTCTGCGTATTTTTGCACCTTGAAAAAAACTGAAATTAAACGCAAATTACACCCTTATGTTATCCAAAATATTATCGGTCACCGGCCGTCCCGGTTTATACAAGCTCATCTCTACCGGAAAGAACTTGAACATCGTTGAATCACTTGCCGACGGCAAACGACTGCCGGTGTATGCGCATGAGAAGATCGTTGCCCTGAGCGATGTCTCTGTCTATACCAGCGACGGCGACACACCCCTGCGGGAAGTACTGAAGCGGATGAAGGAGAAAGAGAACGGTGGAAAGGCTTCTGTAGGCGCGAAGGCATCGGGTAACGAGTTGTTTGCCTACCTGAAAGAGGTGCTCCCTGATTACAGCCGCGAGAGTGTGTATGCCTCCGACGTAAAAAAAATGATCTCCTGGTATAACATTCTGATGGAAAACCATATCGACCTTGAAGCAGAGAAAGCTTCCGATGCCGGCGATCCAGCGGAAGCACCCGCAGAGGAGGCATAAAACGCCGGGATTTACCATTGCTGCACCCTGTTTGTGTAAAATAATCCCTATCTTTACATGTTTTTTAAATCATTCAAGTTTCGCATGTTCATGAAATTGGGGTAGATACAGCTAAAGATGAGACCTATCAATGTTTTGTGGGGACCCATTGACCTCGAGGAACGTAAAAAGAGCAGCTGTTTAAAGCGTAGCAAGTTCTGCTCTTTTAGTGAACGAGGACAAATATGGGTCACAAAACATTGTCAGTCGAGAATTTAGCTGTATATATACCATGCGAAACTTGAATTAAATCATTTGCAAATTGAATGTACATAATTTGCTTACACGTGCAGGGGCTGGTATCATCTATATCCTGGTGATCCTTCTGGGTGTGTTCGGAGGACGCTATTTCTTTCTGGCTGTCTTCGGGATCATCCTCGCCCTGGGTTTGTTCGAGTTTTACCGCATGGTGGAGCAGGACACCTCCCATGCCATCAGTAAGATATTCAACATTGCCCTTGGATTGCTGCTGTTCATATCGGTATATCTCTTTCTGGAGGGGATTTCCCTTTATGCATTGCCGGTATGTATGCTGGTCTATCTGCTGATACTCATCGCCTCGGCCATCTGTATACGGCGGCACGATATCCTGCACGGCATCATCTATTCTGTATTCGGGCAGATGTACATCACGATGCCGCTCAGCCTGCTGATGGTGATTTCCTACTCCTATCAGCACAGCCGGGCAGCCGGTGGCTATGACTGGGTGCCCCTGCTGGCTCTTTTTGTGTTTATCTGGGTGAATGACACAGCCGCCTACTTCTTCGGCTCGCTCACCGGTAAGCATAAACTGATTCCTCATATCTCTCCCCACAAGTCAGTGGAAGGATTTTTCGCCGGCATCTTCTTCTCCCTGTTGGGATCACTCCTCTTCGCCCGCTTCTTTCCTGAGTTCTCACCCCTCTTCTGGATGGGGTTTGCCTTAGTCGTTGCCCTGTTTGGGACGGTGGGCGACCTCTTCGAATCGTTGATCAAACGTACCTGCTCGGTGAAGGATGCGGGGAATCTGATCCCCGGTCACGGCGGAATGCTGGATCGCATCGACAGTCTGCTGGTGGCCGTGCCGGCAGCTTATCTCTATCTGATCCTTTTTTTAGCCTGACAGAGAAGATTTTCTCTCTCCTCCTCCGAACAAACAGAGGAGATCGGGCGTTTCAATGAAGACCGATGGTTAACCCCATCGGGTTGCGTGTATCATCCACTCAGACCACCCTAATAAGAGGCATCGCTATGAACAAGAAACTGATCGGCACCCATGCAGGTATCATCTGGAACCTGCTGAACAACAACCAGAAGTGGAACATCTCCAGGTTGCGCGAAGCATCCGGATTAACGGAAAAGGAGATCTATACCGCCATAGGCTGGTTGGCCAGAGAAAATAAAATCGAGATGGAAAAATCATTGAACGGGGAAGAGGATTATTACCTGATGATTGAGTACTATTTCTAAACCGAATCACCCGTATATGGCATAAAAGGTTCGAAGTGTACTACGAACCTTTTATGCATTGATCTCTCATTTCCTACATGATTCCTTTCTCGCGCAGCCGTTGTTGCCATTTCCAGGCCGAGGCCATCGTATCTTCGATCGCCACCTCCGCCTTCCAGCCCAGGATGTTGTTGGCTTTGTCCGGCTGGGCCCAGATCTGCTCAATATCTCCTGCACGACGTCCCACAATCTGATAGTGGAGTGGTTTCCCGGAGACCTTCTCAAAGAGACGGATCAGCTCCAGCACCGACAGGCCTGTACCGGTACCCAAATTGAAGATCTCCACCTTTTCATCCGATTGATCCGTAAGCATTCGTTCAATGGCTGTCACATGCGCTTTTGCCAGATCCACCACATTGATAAAGTCCCGGATACAAGATCCGTCGGGTGTATCGTAATCGTCACCGAAAACGTTCAGTTGCTGACGTATGCCCATGCCTGTCTGCGTGATATAAGGCACCAGGTTCTGCGGCACCCCCAGCGGCAGCTCCCCGATCTCGGCGGAGGGATGGGCACCGATCGGATTGAAATAGCGCAGAATAATGCTTTTAACGGGTGCTCCCGAAGCAATGAAATCCCGGATAATCTCCTCATTGATCTGCTTGGTGTTCCCATAGGGCGAAGCAGCCGGCTTGATGGGTGCGTTCTCATCGATGGGGTTGCTGTCCGGCTCCCCGTACACGGTACAGGAGGAAGAGAAGACAATGCCCTTCACGTGGTATTCGGGCATCAATTCGAGTAAATTGATCAACGAAACCAGGTTGTTGCGGTAATACATCAACGGTTGCTGTACCGACTCACCCACCGCCTTGCTGGCGGCAAAATGGATGATGCCATCGAATGTGTATTTTTGAAACAGTGCCTTCAAAGCGGCCCTATCTGTGCAGTCCAGTTTGTCAAAAACCGGGCGCTTTCCGGTGATGCGGGTGATCCCTTCGATTACCTCGGCATTCGAATTGGAGAGATTATCGATGATGACTACGTCATAACCTGCCTGCTGCAGTTCAACAACGGTATGGGACCCAATATATCCCGTTCCGCCGGTTACCAGAATTTTCTTTGCCATAAAAGTTTTTGTTTGTGAATGAATCTCATGCTCGTTTTACAAAATTACGAAATAAAATAGGATCCAGCGCCGAATTGGCCGTAAAAAAGTATGCGGATCCCTGCGGATCCCTGCGGATCCGGAGGTTATTTAATTTTTTTTAGTACATTTGTGAAGGATGCTATAAATCGCAACTCTTCAACATGGGTTTCAGTGTAAAGACATACTATCACAAGCAGGAGCTCCCCCCCTTGGAAGAGATCAACTTTTTCCATTCTCCTTCCTCTTTCGACCACTACAGTCATATCCCCGCCTGTACCCCGTTTATGCTGATCGCCTATGACAACGAGAGACCTGTTGCTGCCCTGTTCGCCATCATCATCCGCAAAAACCGGTTTCTCCACAATTCGCTTTTCAGGCGATGCATCCTCTCCCAGCCACCCTCCTTCTTCGAAAAGAACCTGTCGCAGATAGAGCTGTTCGATCTGCTGATCACCCATCTGGTGAAAGAGGTGAAGAACAAAGTGTTCCTGATCCGCTACGAGAACCTGGGAAATGCCATCTTCGGCTACAAAGGGTTCCGTGAGAATCAGTTTTATTCGGTGAAATGCATCAATATCCGCAACTCACTGCAGCGAAAAAGAAAGATCTGGGATCAGCTGACCGCCTCCCGGAAGAACCAGGTCAACAAGGCATTGAGAAAAGGAGTAAAGATGGAGGATCTGCAGTCAGATGCCGACCTGCCGGAGATCTACCGGCTGATCAGGGACACCAACCACAAAAAGATCAGACGTCGTTTTCCGCCCTATCCCTATTTTGAGAATTTCTTTCATCACTATGTGAAGAAGGGAAAAGGCAAAATCATGCTTACACGGTATCAGGGAAAGATTATCGGCGGGGCCATTCTCGGCTTTGAGAAGAAAAGCACCGTCTATTGCCTCTACTACTGGGGCAAATCGAAACGCTATAAGCTGTTGTATCCGACCATCTTCACCCTCTACTCGGCCATGAAACAATCGGAGGAGGCCGGCTTCCTCTATTTCGATTTTATGGATGTGGGCTTCCTCAACAAGAACACCGGCAGATCACACTTCCTGCTCCAGTTTGGGGGAAAACAGAGAGCCACCAGAAGATGGTACCGGCTGAACTGGGGATTGTTGAACTTCTTTGCCAACAGGATCTACGACTGATGTACCGGTAGAATCTGCGACGGGCCTACCGATTCGGAGACCGACATACCGACAGCCTTGGCGGCGAAAGACGCCTGACCCCTCAAAATTTGCAAACAAACGCAAACAACTCTTCTGATCGGTGCCCTGCCGAGAGAAAAATACTAAATAAATTTAAAAAGAAAGGATTTTCCCCCGGATCCTTTGGAGAAATGCGAAGATGCGCGTACATTTGCATTGTGTTTTTCATGGTATTAGATTTAAGGTTAACAATGAAGATTGGTTGTCGTGAGACAACCATTTCTTTTTTATGACCTTTCCTAACGGTATTTCTCCCACAAAGCAGCATGGATTGTTTCCTTTGAACGGCCGATCAGTGCCGCCAGCTCTTCATCGGTAAGGGATGCGGCAGGTATCGGATCGTGGATCACCAGCTCCAGCTGTCCCGGTTTGATCTGGCGGCTGCTGCGTTTTAACACATCATAGGGGCCATTGATGGTCAACGGTACCACGGGGAGCTGCAGATCACGTGCAATATGATAGGCACCCCGCTTGAAGTGTCCCATTTTGCCGGTTCGGGTGCGGGCTCCCTCGGGGAAGATCACCATGGATACCCCATCCGTGATTTGCGCTTTTGCCCTTTCAATGGTGGCGGCCCTAGCGGCAACCGTCGTATTGTCCACAAACACGTGGCCCGCTTTCTCCGAGGCAAACCCCACAAGAGGTAATTTCCGAAGACTCTGCTTCTGAACCCATTTGATGTTCTGATTCAGGTAGCCGTAAACCAAAAAGATGTCGAACGCTCCCTGATGGTTGGCGACAAACACATAGGACTGACTCGGGTCCAGCTTTTCATGTCCCGATGTTTTCACCCTGCAGAGCGCCAGGCGGCAGGTGAGCCGCGACCAGTAGTGCGGGGGATAATATCCCCAAAATCGGCTTCCGAAAAGGGGTGCCATGATCATGACCGTAAGGGCGGTACACAAGGTTATCAACAGAAACAACGGCATAAATAGGATCCATTGATAGATAAACAGAGCAATTTTCTTCACTGCTTTTACATTCTTTGGATAAACAATCCACAAAAATAGACAAATTTAGAAATGCATCCGCAGCAGGAAGAGAGATTTTGGGGGTTTCCCCTCTTTTTTCAGCCGCTGCCATGTTTTTTATTCCAAATTATTTCCTTGTTTGTTGAATTTTGTGTTTATTTGCGTTACGAAATCAAAATCATAATTATTATACACATGAAAGAATTTGCGAAATACATCGGAGTGATTGTAATGCTTATAGGCGTTGCCCTGTTGGTGATACCTTTTCTGATGGGCTCAACGAACAATACCAATCTGATCATTGGGGTATTACTGGTTGTGGAGGGTATGCTGGGGCATATCTTTGTGAACAATATGAAGAAAGGAAGCACAGTGAGCAACATCATCTGGGCGATCATCTTGTTGTTTCTCCCTTACCTGCTCTTTTTCTTTTGTAAGAAAGCCGCTTATACGGAACAGGAGCTGGCAGCATACAACTAAACATCCCCGAATACAGATTGGGCATAGACTAAACCCTGAGACACGCTCTCAGGGTTTTCTGTTTGACAGGGAGCGGTTCACGAGGAACCTTTTCTTACCACATAGAGCTGGAAGTTCTCATACCTTTTTACTTCTATCACCTCATCTTTTTCAATAAACCCTTTTAAGGAAATGGCATCGTAGTAAGATCCCTCCAGGTAAACCTTCCCCGAGGGGCGCAGGACAGTAGCCGCCACACCTGTTTTCCCGACGAGCATCAGCGGCTCCATCGGAACAGAGACAAACCCCTCCTCATCGGCATGCAGCGCCGCATGGTTCAATAGCCCCGGTTTGCCTATCCTGCTCGACAGATACAGGATCACCGCCACTCCCATACCCAACCCTCCCAGCACGATCATCACCGCGCGGAAGAGGTCGGAAGAATTCACTCCTTCGAAGCTGAAACGGATATTCCCAATCAGCGCCAGCACCAGCGAGGAAATGAGGAGCACAATCCCCGTGATGCCGGAGAACCCGAATCCGGGAAAGACAAAGATCTCAAAGACAATAAAGATCAACCCCAGCACAAAGAGGAGCACCTCCCAGTTCTGGGCATACCCGGTGAGATACAACGGCGCAAAGTAAAGGATCGCCGCCGTGATGGCTGCCGCCGTGGGGAAGCCGACGCCGGGCGACTGCAATTCGAAGTAAATGCCACCGATGATGAACATGATCAGCAGCGCCTGCACCACACCGTTGGTAAGGAAGCCCTTCACCTGATCATAAAAGGTGGGGTTATAGGTTTCTATCCGGTAATCGTTTTCACCCAGATGAACCACAACCAGTTCGTGCACGCTCTCCGCGATGCCGTCGCAATAGCCCAGCTCCATCGCCTGACTGGCCGTCAGGGTCAGGATCTGTGTGGAGTCGGCATATCCCGGCACGACGATCCGCTCATCGACCATCGCCTCAGCGATCAACGGATCGCGCCTCCATTTACGAATCGTGTCCCCATCTACGATCGTCTCCCTTTTACCGTGACTCTCCGCCGTGGCACGCATAATGCCCCTCATGTAGGACTGATACTTATCGGGGGCAGCCGCACCGCCGGCACCCTCCACCACCGTTGCCGCACCAATGGAAGCACTTTTTCGCATAAAGATGCTGTCGCAAGCGATGGCGATCAGCGCTCCGGCCGATGCAGCATTAAGGTCGATAAAGACATATACCGGTAGCGGGTAATTCAAGATGGCACTGCGCATGGAATCGGCTTCCAGGACACCTCCGCCGTAGGTGTTCATATGCAGCAATACGGTACGGGCCCCTTTCTCCCTGGCCTGATGCAGTCCGTTTTGCAGATAGATCCAACTGTTGCTGCCGATATGCTCCCTGATATTGATCCGGTAGATCAACGGCTTTGTATCCTGACCATAGAGATTGCTGAAAAGAATCAAACCAAACAGGATAAGTGTCCCGGTTAAATTTTTCATTTTTTAATAGTAATATTGAAACAAAGATAATAGATTTCCCATTTCTCCGGTCATTTTCATCAAAAATGTGTATATTTGTCGTTCAATTTATCAGCATGAGCACTATTTTACTAAGCATAGGATCCAACACGTTCGCGAAGACCAATATCGACAAAGCCAAAAGGATGCTGACGCGTCTTTTTCCGGACATTGTATTCAGTCAGCCGATCTTGTCGGAACCGGACGATGAGAAATACTCCTTTCTTTTCCGGAATGTGCTGGCAAAAGCCGAAACTGAGTGGTTGCCCGAGGAGGTGATTGAAAAGATCAAACAGACGGAACGTGCGGTAGGACGTTCTCCGAGAGACAAATATCTGGGAAAGGTGATTATCGACATCGATCTCATCCGCTACAATGATGAGATTCTCCGTCCCGATGATTTTCAGAGAGAGTATGTGCAACAGCTGCTTCTCACCCTGAATACTCCTCCCGCTTAATTGAGACGGGTCACCGACTTCACCCCTTTCACCGCTTTCAGCTTCCTGATCAGCTGCTCTAGCATAGAGGTGTTGGCCAGCATCACCGAAATGTTTCCCTGAAACAGACCGTCATTGGAATCGATGGAGATGGAACGCATCTGCACCCCCTCTTCTTTAGAGATAATCGACATCAGATTGGCCACAATATTGATCTGATCATTGCCGATCACCCGCAACACAATGGTATAGCTGGAGCTGCCGGTGGTGCCCGACCAGCGTGCCTTGAGTACACGGTATCCGAAGCGGGAGAACAGGTCGTGCGCATTGGGACAGTTCAACCGGTGGATCTTGATTCCCTGTGAGGAGACAAACCCGAAGATCTCATCCCCGAAGATGGGATTGCAGCATTTTGCAAGCTTATAGTCCACCCCTGTCAGGTTCTGATCGATCACCAGCTCTTCGGAGCTTCTGATTTCAGGAGAAGCGCTCTTCAGGGTGAACTGCCCGGCACTGATCAGTTGTGCCGCGTCCCTGCCCTCACTCTCCCTGTTCTCCAGCTCCAGATAACGGTCAATCACCCAGTTGACATCCAGCTTCTCCGCGGCGATATCCACATAAAAGTCGGTTACAGTCTTGTATTTCAGCTTTTTGATCAGCTGCATCAGGTGGGCTTCATCCACCTCAATCTTGCGGTTCTTCATTCGCCGAGAGAGGGTCTCCTTGGCAATATCCACCTGCTTGCCTGCCTCCTCCTTCAGCAGTTGGCGAATCTTGGTGCGTGCGCGCGAGGTGACTACGAAGCTGAGCCAGTCCTGTTTGGGTGTCTGATGTACGGAGGTGTTGATCTCCACCTGATCGCCGCTCTTCAGCAGGTGCTTGATGGGCACGTTCCTGCCGTTCACTATGCCTGACATGCAGGCAGCCCCCAGCTTGGAGTGAATGGCAAAGGCAAAATCGAGCACGGTGGCACCCTTGGGCAACTTGAAAAGATCACCTTTGGGCGTAAAAACGAAGATCTCCTCCTCATAGAGATCCAGTTTGAAGTCGGTCAGCTTTTGGCTCAGGTTTGCCTCTTTGTCCTCAAGCGACTCGCGCAGGGAGTTCAACCAGTTGTCGAGCGTCGACTCTTCTCTCACCCCCTTATACTTCCAGTGGGCCGCCAGCCCCCGCTCGGCGATCTCATCCATGCGGCGGGTTCTGATCTGCACCTCTACCCAGCGGGAGCCGGGACCCATCACCGTGATGTGCAACGACTCATATCCGTTGCTCTTGGGAATGGAAAGCCAGTCTTTCAATCGCTTCGGGTTGGGCTGATACATGTCGGTAATGACCGAGTAGACCTGCCAGCACTGTGCCTTCTCCTGATCGGCCGGAGCATCCAGGATCACACGGATGGCAAACAGGTCGTAGATGTTCTCAAACTCGATCTTCTGCTTCTTCAGTTTATTGAGGATGGAGTGAATGGACTTGGTGCGTCCCTTGATGTCATATTTCAAGCCTGTTTTGGCCAGCCGTTCATCCACCGGCGCAATGAACTCACGGATGTACTTCTCGCGGGAGCGCTTCGTCTCGTTCAGCTTTTGTGCGATGTAGTCATACCGCTCCCGATCGGTATACTTGAGCGATAGATCTTCCAATTCCGACTTGATGGTATACAGCCCCAGCCGGTGAGCCAGGGGAGCGTAGAGATAAGAGGATTCCACCGCCAGATCGAGCCGCCGGGAGCATGCTGCAGCCTTCGCGTCGCGCATCAGCTGCAGCTGCCTGGCAATCAGGATGAAGACCACACGGATATCCTCCGCCATCGACAACAGCAGCCTCATATAGTTCTCCGACTCTACCGCCGTACGCTTGTCGCTGAGCCGGCTGATCTTTTTCAATCCACGCAGGATCACCTCTACTTCATCGCCGAACAGCTGCTTGATCTCTGCCAGGGAATGGAGTTCCCCGATAACCGCACGGTACAACAGCACGGCACATACCGTCGGTTGCTTCAGTCCGATCTCATCCACCGTAATCAAAGCGGTGCGCATATCCAGGATCACATCGTACCATGCCTCATCATTCTCCGGCTGTTCTGTCTGCACGGATCCACGTATCATCTCTTTCAGCCGGGATACCTTCTCCCGCTCCCACGCCTGACGCAAAAAAGAATAGAGCCTGCGATATAGTTGCAGGAACTCGCGTTGATCCAGGGAAGGGGTATCTGTCATGCTACTGTTTTGAGTTCTTTTGGAGATACAAATGTACAATTTTCCACGAGAAATAAACGACCACCACCGAAAAAAAAAGGCTTGCAGGCCTCCGTTCTTCTTGTACGTTAAGGATGTTATCACTACATTTGCACTTCATAACAAGTCAAATTCAACACCATGCGAATATTCTTCTCCCTCCTCTCTCTCTTGCTGCCCCTGCTGGCATCTGCACAACAACATGAGGTGATCCGCCTTAACGACGGCTGGCAGTTTGCTCAGATGAACCACGCACAATGGTACGATGCCGAGGTACCGGGATCGGTACAGCGTGACCTGGTACTTCACGGAGTATTGCCGGATCCTTTCTACGGCACCAACGAGCAGCTGGTGCAGTGGGTGGAGGATGAAAACTGGGATTTCAAAAAATCATTCACCGTCACTGCCTCACAACTGCAATACGACGAGGCACAGCTCTTCTTTGAGGGGCTCGACACCCAAGCGGAGGTGTTTCTCAACGGGTCCCGCATCCTGCAATCGGAAAATATGTTTACAGGTCATAAAATATCGGTGAAAAAGTTGCTCACGGAGGGAGAGAACAAGCTCTACATCCGTTTCTACTCTCCCATACAGACACTGATGCCGGCCCGTGCCACTTTCGGCTACGACTATCCCGCCGGCAACGACCACCGAGAGGAGAAGCTGAGCATCTACAACCGCAAAGCACCCTACCACTTCGGATGGGACTGGGGCATCCGAATCGTGCAGATGGGGATCTGGAAGCCGGTATCCCTCCTCTTCTACAATGATGCCTGCATTGAGGATTACTATGTGAAACAATGCGCGATCACCGACAAGAAAGCAGCGATCGAGCATCAGATTGAGATCCATTCGCTCATTGACGGAGAGGCAATCCTCACCTATGGCTATGCCCTCAACGGCAAGGAACTGACCAGGGAGCATCAAACAATCCGCCTCTCAAAAGGGATCAACAGGCTGTCGTTCCCGGCCACCATCACCAATCCTCAGCTCTGGATGCCGGTGAACTGGGGCGAACAGCATCTCTACGACTTCTTCGTCACCCTCCGCCGGGACGACCGGCTGATCGCGGAGAAGCAGGTGCGCACGGGACTGCGCTCGGTGCGGCTGGTGCAAAAGGAGGATGAACAAGGCCGCTCCTTCTTTTTCGAGGTGAACGGCATCCCCCTCTTTGCCAAGGGCGCCAACTACATACCGGGTGAGATCTTCACCACGCAACAGGATTCAGCTTATTATGACAAAATTTTCGATCAGATCACCGGTGCCAACATGAACTTCGTCCGCGTATGGGGTGGCGGCATCTACGAGAATGAGGCGTTCTACCGACAAGCCGACGAACGGGGCATCCTGGTGTGGCAGGATTTTATCTTCGGCTGCGTGCCCTACCCCTCCGACGATGCTTTTCTGTCCAACGTGCGGGAGGAGGCGGTCTACAACATCAAACGGCTGCGCAACCACCCCTCCCTGGCTTTCTGGTGCGGCAACAATGAAATCGAAGAGGGGCTGCACCACTGGGGATGGCAGAAGGAGTACCCCGCCGAGGTGATGGATGCCTGGTTCGAAGGGTACGACAAGACCTTCCGCAAGTTGCTACCGTCACTGGTGAAGGAGCTGGACGGCACCCGCAGCTATATCCACGGGTCACCCTACGACTCCAATTGGGGCAACCCGGAGAAATTTGCCGCCAGCGATGTACACGACTGGGGTCTCTGGTACGGTCACCTCCCCTTCGAGGCAATGGGCGACCGACTGCCGCGCTTTGCCAGTGAATTCGGCTTTCAGTCGTTCCCTGAGATGAAGACCATTCGCTCCTTCGCCCCTGAAGAGCAGTGGGCATTAGAGAGCGAGGTGATGCAGGTGCACCAGAAAGCATCTACCGGTAACTCACTCATCAAAAAATACATGGATATGTACTATCCGCAGCCGAAAAACTTTGCGGATTTTGTCTACGTGGGACTGGTGATGCAGGGCAACGGCATGGAAGAGTCGGTAGAGGCAATGCGCCGCGGCAGGCCTTACTGCATGGGAGCGCTCTACTGGCAGATCAACGACGACTGGCCGGTGGTCTCCTGGTCGAGCATCGATTCCTACGACAACTGGAAGGCACAGCACTACCGGATGCGCGATGTATTTGCCCCGCTCGCCCTAGGAATCGCATTCAAAGAAGACAGATTGCAGTTTTACACCATGTCCGATTATCTGCAGGAGAAGGAAAACCTGCTGCTGACGGTGCAGGTGATTGATTTTACTACCGGCAAGCAAAGGGAAATCAAAGAGAAGGTGCGTGCCAGAGCCAATTCCAGTAATATTGTAAAGACAATAGCGGCATCCTCTCTGCTGAATGAAGCAGACAAAGCCAGCAAGATGATTCACGCCTTTCTCAGTGACAGCAAAGGGAATGTGATCGCTTCCAAAGACTACTTCTTTTACTGGCCCAACAAGCTCAACCTCCCTGAAACAAAAATTGACACAAAAGTACGGTATGCCGACGGGCAGTACACCGTAACCCTATCCAGCCCCAGGCTGGCAAAAGATGTCTTCGTGGAGATTCCCGTCCAGGGCGCCCGCTTCAGCGATAACTTCATCGACCTGCTGCCGGGAGAGAAAAAAACCATCATCATCCGTTCACCGAAGCTGAAAGCTGCCGACAAGACACCGGTCACGATCAAACATATGCGGGAAATATACTGACATGGGGAGAAGGGACCGACATGGACACATGAAATAGGTAAACACCTCCCAGGATAGGTGGTACCCGGTGCATGTTGAGCCAGGCTGCCGACCACTGCTGTCTCCTCTTCAGAATGATCAATCATAAAATTATAGGAGAGAAATGATTAAAAACACCCACAAAAGGGGGTTTTTCAGGTGATTACGCAGAAATCAGATTGAGGAAGAATGACTGAAACGGGAAAAGATGAGAGTCGGTAACTACAAGTCAACCCTCTACAACAGGCGGCCGGCGGATGAAAAATGTGCGACAGGGATGGGGTAAAATCAGTCAGTTGGTATTATCTTTGCACCCACAGACAAAAAAAGAATTGACACAATAATGGCTAAAGAATTGAAGGAGCTTACGCCCCGCAGTAAAGACTATTCGCAGTGGTACCTCGACCTGGTAATCAAAGCCGACCTGGCGGAAAACTCAGCCGTACGCGGCTGCATGGTCATCAAGCCCTATGGCTATGCCATCTGGGAGAAGATGCAGCGCCAGCTGGACGATATGTTCAAAGAGACCGGACATGAGAACGCCTACTTCCCCCTCTTTATCCCGAAATCCTATCTGAGCCGCGAGGCAGATCATGTGGAAGGGTTTGCAAAGGAGTGTGCTGTGGTGACCCACTACCGCCTCAAGAACGATCCGAACGGCAACGGCGTGATCGTCGACCCCGAGGCAAAGCTGGAAGAGGAGCTGATCGTACGCCCCACTTCCGAAACCATTATCTGGAGCACCTATAAGAACTGGATCCAGTCGTACCGCGACCTGCCGCTGCTCATCAACCAATGGGCCAACGTAGTGCGATGGGAAATGCGTACACGCCTCTTTCTCCGCACAGCCGAGTTCCTCTGGCAGGAGGGCCACACCGCCCATGCCACCAAAGAGGAGGCGGTGAGAGAGGCTGAACAGATGATTAACATCTATGCTGAGTTTGCCGAAAAATTTATGGCGATGCCGGTGATCAAAGGGCACAAGTCGGAGTCGGAACGGTTCGCCGGCGCCCTCGACACTTATACCATCGAGGCATTGATGCAGGACGGCAAAGCACTGCAGTCGGGCACCTCCCACTTCCTGGGGCAGAACTTCGCCAAGGCGTTCGATGTGCAGTTCACCGACAAAAACGGCAACCGCGACTATGTGTGGGCCACCTCCTGGGGTGTCTCCACCCGCCTGATGGGAGCCCTGATCATGTCTCACTCCGACGACAACGGACTGGTACTGCCTCCGAAGCTGGCCCCTTATCAGGTAGTGATCATTCCGATTTACAAAAACGAGGAGCAGCTGCAACAGATCAATGAGAAGGCGGCAGGCATCATGAAGCGGCTAAAAGATCTGGGCATCTCTGTCCGGTACGACAATAGCGACAACAAGAAGCCGGGATGGAAGTTCTCCGAATATGAGCTGAAAGGTGTGCCGGTACGTCTCGCCATAGGAGGACGCGATCTGGAAAACAACACCGTGGAAGTAGCCCGCCGGGATACGCTGACCAAGGAGACGCTCTCCTGCGAAGGCATCGAACAACATATCCAATCACTACTGACGGAGATCCAAGAGGCCATCTACCGGAAGGCAGCCGACTTCCGTACAGCACAGACCCGTGAAGTGAACAGCTATGAGGAGTTCAAAGAAGAGATTGAGAAGGGCGGCTTCCTCCTCTGCCACTGGGACGGTACCGCCGAAACCGAAGAGCGGATCAAGAACGAAACCAAGGCTACCATCCGCTGCATCCCGCTCGAGGGAGATAAAACCCCCGGCAAGTGTATGGTGACCGGTAAACCCTCCGCACAACGGGTGATCATCGCCAGGGCATATTAATCGCTACACCCGACATGGCATCAGTGAAACAGTGGATCTTCGCCTGCCGGCTGCGCACCCTCTTTCTGGCAGCGGCAAGCGTCATCCTGGGCAGCTCCCTCGCCTGGCAACAGGGGGCTTTCAGCACCCATACATTCATGCTGGCTTTCCTGCTGGCGGTGACCCTTCAGATCCTGGCCAACCTGGCCAACGACCTGGGCGACTACCTCATGGGAACCGACACCACCGGCCGACGGGAAGGACCGATACGGGCACTGCAGGGAGGTTGCATCACGGTCGGGGCAATGAAGAAGGCAATCGCAGCCGGGGTGATGCTCTGCATCGCCCTCGGGCTCACGCTGATCTTCACCGCTCCCGGCATCGCCATGGGCTCCACAACACTGATCTTCCTCCTGCTGGGAGGTGCCTCCATCCTGGCGGCTCTCCTCTACACCATGGGCCGTCATGCCTACGGATACAGAGGATGGGGTGATCTCTTTGCTTTTTTCTTCTTCGGACCGGTGCCGGTGATCGGCACCTACTTCCTCCACAGCGGCTCGTTCGATGCGCGGCCGCTACTGCCCGCCATCGGCCTGGGACTGATCAGCAGCCTGGTCCTCAACGTGAACAATATGCGGGACATTGACAACGACCGTGCTTCGGGGAAGATCACCATCGCCGTAAAATTGGGACTGAAAAATGCAAAACGATACCATGCCCTGATGACACTCTCTTCGTTCCTCTGCTTTACCGCATTCAATCTGTTTTACATGGCTGCCTCCCCGCTGAGCTATCTCTATCTGCTCATTTTCATCAAACTCTTTCAGATCATGATCGCCATCAATCAACGGGAGGGTCGTACACTCGACCCCTATCTGAAACAAACCTCTCTCGTGGGATTTCTGCTCTCCCTCGCCTTTGCTCTCAGCATCAACCTGTAAACAGAGATTACCTTTGCCCAAAACAGAAACCAAACAATCAAACCGGTATGTTCGACAACAACAAACGCGCATTTATCGCGATCAATGACGAGGCGGAAGTATGCCTGATCCCCCAAATGGCCAACCGCCACGGCCTCATCACCGGCGCCACCGGAACAGGAAAGACCGTCACCCTGCAGACCTTGTCGGAGACCTTCAGCGAGATGGGGGTTCCCGTATTCGCCGCCGACATGAAAGGCGACCTCTCCGGAGTGGCCAAAATGGGTGGCAACAAGGAGAGTGTCACCAAAAGGGTGAATGGCTACGGACTGAAAGAGAAGGGATTCGACTATAAGCCTTTCCCCGTGCGCTTCTGGGATGTGTTTGGCGAACAGGGACATCCGGTGCGCTCCACCGTCACCGCCATGGGACCACTGTTGCTGGAACGGCTGCTGAACCTCAACGACACACAGGGCGCCGTCCTCTCGATGGCGTTCCGTATTGCCGACGACCACAACCTGCTGCTGATCGACCTCAAGGATCTGCAGAAGATGGTGCAGTTCATCGGCGACAACCGGAAAGATTTCACCACCACCTACGGCAACATCTCCCCCGCGAGCATCGGCGCCATCCAGCGCAGCCTTCTGCGTCTGGAGAGTGAAGGTGCCGACAAATTCTTCGGTGAGCCGGAACTGGAGATCACCGACTTTATCCAGACCGAACAGGGCAAGGGGGTGATCAACATCCTGGCGGCCGACAAGCTGATGAATGCACCCCGTGTATATACTACCTTCTTGCTCTGGCTGTTAGACGACCTCTATGAGACACTGCCCGAGGTGGGTGACCTGGAGAAGCCGAAGCTGGTCTTCTTCTTCGATGAGGCTCACCTGCTCTTCAATGATATGCCCTCTTCGCTGCTGGATAAGGTGGAACAGATCGTCCGCCTGATCCGCTCAAAAGGTGTGGGCATCTACTTCTGCACCCAAAACCCCGCCGACATACCGGAAAGTGTTCTGGGCCAACTGGGCAACCGGGTGCAGCACGCCCTGCGTGCCTACACCCCCAACGACCAGAAGGCGGTGAGGGTGGCTGCCAACACTTTCCGTGCCAACCCCGCCTTCAGCACCGAAGAGGCAATCACCCAGCTCAATACGGGTGAGGCGCTGGTGTCGTTTCTCAATGAAAAGGGAGCACCGCAGATGGTGGAACGGGCCAATATCCTGCCACCACAAGGGCAGATTGGCCCCCTCACGGCAGGAGAGAGAGACCAGCTGCTGCGCAGCTCACTGATCTATGGCGTCTATGAGAAGCTGATCGACCGCGAGTCGGCCTTCGAGATCCTCTCCCAAAAGCAGGAGCTGCTCGAGGAAGAGCGGCGGCTGGCGGAAGAGGAAAAAGAACGTATCCGCCGGCAGAAGGAGGAACAAAAAGCTGCCCTCGAGGCGGAACGTGTGCGCCGTGCCGCTGAGCGACAGCGGAAAGCAGACCAGGGTATCCTGGGAGAGATGCTGGAGCAGGTAGGCAAAAGCACCAAGCGGCAAATCAGCTACCAGCTGGGGCGTACCCTCACCCGCAGTCTGCTGGGAGCCTTGTTCGGGGGAAAAAAATAAATGACCAGACCATATCAAAATAAATAATTCTACCATATCAATCAGAGATGGAACACAATTGTTGCCGTATCGGGATGATTCGATATCTCTCAATCACCGTTGGCGTCTTTCTACTCCTCACCTGCCGTGGGGCGGATGACTCCTTCACACTCCACAACGGAGATCTCCTCTTTTCTGTGGGCAGCGGCAACTCCAATATGCTTGCCGCCATACAAAACAGCACATCAAAAAAGGAAGAGATTCCTTTCTCGCATGTGGGCATCGTCACTGTCTGGCATGATACAATTTGTGTCATAGAAGCCGACTCTCCGGAGGGAGTGGTCAGGAGCACACTGGAGGAATTCTTCGCTGACGCCGCATCACTGAAAGGGAAAAAGCTGGTCGCCGTAGGCAGACTGAAACCCGGGCTGCAGTACGCTATCCCTTCAGCGCTGGAGGCTGCCACACAGCTTCTGGGCAGAGAGTACGACTACCTGTACGATGAGTCCAACGACACCTACTATTGCAGCGAGCTGGTTCGAAAAGTCTTTCGGGACTCATTGGGTAATAACCTGTTTGCTCCACAGGCCATGTCTTTTACAAACAAGGAAACGGGAGAAACGGATCCCTACTGGACGGAACATTTCCGAAAGCGGGGTCGTACCGTTCCGGAAGGAGCCCCTGGCACCAACCCGGCAGATATGGCCCAATCAGAGAACATAGACATCGTCCATGTGTACTATTGACCGACAGATGATCCTCCCGGTGCAAAAAAAATCGTATCTTTGACCCTCTTCAAAAAAACCTGCAATATGATGGAACAACAAGCCGAAGATAAAGAGACAAAGGAACAAAAACAGATCCGTCCCGTGGCGGACTGGCTCATCCGACTGGTCAAGGGAGCCCTCGTGGGCATCGGATTTATCCTTCCCGGACTCTCGGGAGGAGTGCTGGCCGTGATCTTCGGCATTTACGACAAGCTGATCCGCTTCCTGGCCAACCTGCGGCACCGGTTTGTAAAAAACCTCCTCTATTTCCTTCCGGTGGGTATAGGAGCAGCCATCGGCATCGTGCTCTTCTCGGTAGTGGTGGAGAAGGCATTCGGCAGGTACGCCGCTCAGTTTGTCTGCCTCTTCGTGGGATTCGTGGCCGGCACCTTCCCCTCCCTCTGGAAAACGGCAGGAACACAAGGAAGAAAACGGTCCGATTACCGGGTACTGCTCCTCTCCACATTGGCCATCTTTCTGCTGATGGTCGCCGGCGGGCGGCAGCTGACGGAGGTAACCCCCAATCTCATGGTATGGATCGCCTCGGGACTGCTGATGGGATTAGGACTGATCGTGCCCGGTATGAGCCCCTCCAACTTCCTAATCTATTTCGGGCTGTACGACAAGATGGCCACCGGCATCAAGGATTTCGACTTTTCCGTGATCATCCCGCTCATCATTGGTTTTGTCCTCTGTGTGCTGCTCTTTGCGAAGCTGGCTTCGTGTCTGTTTAAAAAATATTATTCCGGCATGTACCACTTTATCCTGGGCATGGTGGCGGGCTCCTCGCTGGCTATCTTCCCTACGGTGGTCTTCCCGGCCTTTTCGGACGACAATCTGACCGCTGCCGGCCTCAACTTCGCGAGTGCCCTGCTATTCTGTGTGGTACTCTTTATGGCAGGAACCATTGCTTCTTATCTCTTCAGCAAAGTGGAAGAGAAATACCCCCGGGAAGAACTGTTTTAATCCTGTTCATCCGCAATGATGATCCGCGGATTACGCTCCTTCAGCGCCAAGGCAGGCCTCGAAAAATTCTTTAGATGAAAATATGTTAAAATTAAGCACAACTCAATCAATCGATCAATCGGCGAATTTTATCGATCAATGAACAGAATGGATAGATCAACGCCCACAAAACGTCTATATCTTGTTGTATATATGGATGTTACGTACATATAATTTTTGCAAACCCCTCTTGCCCCTTAAACTTTCACCTATCTTTGGTGGTCAGAAGAACGTAAACACTATTTTTTCACTCATTAAAATTGGAAGGATATGAAAAAAACAGTTTCGATGGCATTGATTGCCTTTTTCACACTGAGCTTTACCCTTTCCGCTCAGAACAGGGATGACAGCAACAGAATCGGTCGTCGCAGTCAGGTAGAACAGAGATGGACCGCCAAGAACCGGGCGGAGAACATGGCCAAACAGCTGGAGCTGAACAACGAGCAAAAGGAAAAAGTGGAAGCGCTCTTTGAAAAACAGGATGCCGAACGGGCCGAACAGATGAAGCTGCAGCGTGAGAAACGCGAGCAGGTGATCCAGGATCGGGAAAACCGTCGCGAAGCGATGCAAAAGCAGCGTGAACAGGCTGTAGCAGCAAATGATGCAGAACTGGAGAGCATTATCGGCCAGGAAAAGATGGAACAATGGAAGCGTTACCGCGAGGATGTACGGAAGAAGATGCAGGATACCAACCGCAGCGGCCGCCGCACGCCCGGCAGAAATGCACCGAGAACCATGAAATAAGGTGCACAAGGTATCATCCCTAAATAAAGCCGGATTCGATGGATCCGGCTTTTCCGATTCAAAGAGATGCTGTTTTTCCTATTCGTAATATCGCCGGTAAATCAGAGCAAACTGCTTTGATTCCCTGAACCGGTGCAGCCATCCGTTCAGGCTGTCGAGCAACGCCGGAGAATCTCTGCGTACCGCCCATGATTCTAGCTGTGTGAAACTGAGTTCGGTTTCGGTGTCGATTTCCGGAAATACCTCTGCCAGCCTTGCTGCCACCTTCTCATCGCAGACGGTGAAGTCGATGTCTCCCGCAGCCACCATCATCACCAGCTGCTCACTTGCATAGGTGGGATCTCTCTCAATGCAGATGGTATCACCGATCTCATGGGAGAGATTGTTCAAACGGAGGATGGCCGGTGAATCACCGGTTACATGGATGCACTTTCCGGCCAGCTCGAGATGTTGCCGGATCGGCTCCATCCCTTCATTGAAAAGAGCCTTGCGCTGTACCAGTACCAACTTGTTATAGGTGATGGGATCAGTAAAGGCGAAGCTGTCCCTGAGCTGCATGCTCACCGGGATGTTCCGTGCCACAAGATCGTAGCGCTGTTCCTGCAGCCCTTTCAGGTTCTCCTCTAAGCTATTCTCCAGGAAAATGTTCACCTTCACTCCCCACTCCTGCTCAAGCGCCCGCACCATCTCCAGTTGGAAACCCAGTGCCGTGTCGCCCGAGGCAAAATAACCGATGGTGTTGTAATCGGTCACCACATTCATTCCTCCTGAAGATAAGATCTCCCTGTAATCACGGGGTAAGAGAGGCTGATCGTGCAGACGGCTCAGGTGGCGCAACAGGATCATTGTGCCGGCAACTGCGCAGAGCAGAAAGAAATAAATCAGCAATCGTTTCCGGACTTTCAAAACCGAACAGTTTAGTTGTGCAAATTGACGGAAAGGCCCAGTTTGAACACAAAGGGATTCACCGGATAGCCGGGAAGGGAGAAGGATTCATTCTTCTTCAACACCTTTGGTCCCACGTTATAGAACATCAGAAAGAAGCGGGTTTGCTTCAGGTGCATATTGGCATAAAGAGTAGCGATGGGATAGTCGCCGATCTCCCGCTCCCGCTGATTATAGAACTGTAACAATGCCGGTTCATAACCGGGGGCATAATATTTCGTATGATAGTGGGCATCCACCCCCAGCTGAAGGGTCAGTTCATTGACGATCTTTGCCTTCAGGAACATGTTGGAATAGATGCTGAGCGTAGGCAGCGGGATCACCTCCTCGTTGCTCGAGGTCTGGTACACAACCTCGTTGTCCCAGTGGAAAATGCCGAGTCGCAGCTGCTGGTCGATCCGTGCCGTCAGTACCTGTATATTGCCCCCCTCTTGTGCAATCATCTTATCGGTACCGTAGTAGATATAGTTCTGCAGGTTCTCCACGCCGGCGCTCACCGTTGTATGGGTAAAAGGGATATACAATTTTCCGCCGAGATAAACCCGCCGGATATCACCCAAATCATGGTTCCAACGGAAATACTTGGAAGAGTAGTTCTCCTGCAGATACTTCGGCTTCAGGTTCTTGATGTAAGCTTCAGCAGTAAGGGTTGTTCGCTTTCCGGCAAGTTCGAAGCCGGTCTCCACATTCCCCATTGCCCGGAACTCCCCCAGGTTAACTCCCAGAACGCCCAGATCGGCACGCAGGTTGAACAACAGGTTTTCCCCCTGCTGTTTGTTCAGCACTCCTCCCAGGGTCACCGCACTCTCGCGGTGTGAGGCATACCCCTGTCCCAAAGTGTCACGGATGGAATAATGACGCAAGTCATACTCCAGAAAAGCCGACAGACCAAACTTCACCCACTCCTTAAAGCCCTCCCGGAGGCTGAGCGAGACACAGTTTTTCAGGGAGGTATATCGAATGCTGTCATCCACTGCCCCCTCATAATAACGGTGGGCATAAAAACGGTCGATCTGCTGCATCTGCACACCGTCCACATTCACATACGCGGTGTCGTACGATAGAAAACGGCGGTGTTGCTGAATATATTGTGACGAGAGAGCGATACTGGCCACCGGCACAAACGCTCCGGGACCTTTATGCAGCGAATCCTGAGGCAGCTTATGGTATCCCAGGTTGTATCGTCCTGCCAGGAAATAGCGGTTATTCTTCAGAGTGTTCCAGGTATCCCTGAAACGCACGGGAATATCGAGTGAGGTGAAACGCTGTTCCACTGCTTCCGGATCGGTAATGAACTGTTCATCGGTAATGCCGCCGTTCTCAAAATGGGTGATGCTTCCCAAATGCATCATAGCATGTGTTTCCAGCCTGTCGGACAGGTAATTTCCAAAAAAGAGAGAAGTTGTTGTGTTTGACCGACTGTTCGGCATAAAACCCGCGGGCATTGATCAGATCCACATCAAGACCAATATTGAGGCTCTTTCCGAAATTGGACGTCAGGCGGGCATCAAAATGCTCCTCACGGCTCTGCTGGGGTCCTGCACGGTAATATCCCAGCCGTGAGTAAGGAATACGCGTATTGACAAAGTTCAACTTCTCCGGATCTTTCAGGTAATGGCTGTAGGCATTGTTAAACAGGAAGGTCTCTGTTTCCTCCCGGTCAAAGAAGATCTTGGAGATGGCCGGTGAGCCGAGTGGCCCCAGAAAACCCATGGCCACTGAATAGCTGTCAGGGAGCGTGGTATGCTGAAAGTTGTGCAGCAGCGTATCTGATACGGCCGGCAGACGGTTACCGGTGCGGGCATCGATCCGCCAGATGGTCATCCCGGCCGGTTGCTGCAGCGAGTCAGCCTCCGCACCGTGGTCATGCATGAGGTGCCCCCAATGGGATGATCCGCGCGGCAGCCGGTCCAGTGAGTCGGGATCGGTGGTGATCTGCGATGAATCGGGCAGGATAATGCCTGCGAAAAGGCTGTCATCGTGCAAAGAAGGGCACCCAGCAGAGATATGATCAGCATATTTTTCATCGGGTGCAAACTTACATAAAAATTGCGACAGAGCGACAGCCGCCTTCCATTTTCTCCCTATTTTGAGATTTTTTAGGAGGTCCGGGTGGAAGCGATCTTAGCTCTTTCCCCGGCTGGTTTCCGGCAAGGCAATTGTCGGTGATGAGAAAAAAAAGCATGGATATGCATCCTTTCAAAATATTTCATTATCTTTGCAACATCAAAAACAATAAAATGATAGCAAACAGGTTCCATCATCATCATTTTCATACTTGCAATCAGGCGAGGTGAAATAGATCTGTGCGAACGCAAAAGTGATATGTATAAACCCGTCTGAATGGCATCAGTCGGGTTTTTCTCGTTAAAAACAGACTGATCCTATTCGACCCAGCAAACCAAACAATGGACAAAATAAAAATTGCGATTCAGAAAAGCGGTCGTCTGAGTGAAAAATCGCTCGACCTGTTGACCGAATGCGGCATCAGAGTCTCCAATGGCAATCGTAAACTGAAAACCGAGGCACGTAACTTCCCTATGGAAATCTTTTTTTTGCGGGATGACGATATTCCGCAATATGTGGAACAGGGTGTGGCCGACATCGGCATCCTGGGCGAGAATGAGGTATGGGAAAAAGATAAAGATGTACAGATCGTGGAGCAGCTGGGGTTCGGCAACTGCCGGCTTTCCCTCGCCATACCGAAGGACGAACAGTACACGGGTCTGGATTATTTCAACCACAAGCGCATTGCCACCAGCTATCCGAAGATCCTGGGGAGGTTCTTTCAAAAAAAGGGTATTGACGTTAAGATCGAGGAGCTGGGCGGCAGCGTGGAGATCGCCACCGGCATCGGCCTGGCCGACGGCATCTTCGATATCGTCAGTACCGGCAGCACCCTGCTCATGAACGGCCTGAAGGAGGCGGAGACCATCGTCCGCAGCGAAGCGGTGCTGATCAGCAACAAACACCTCACTTCCACTCTATCGGCACTGCTGGAACAATTGCTCTTCCGCATCAAAGCCTACAAAAACGGCCAGGGAAAGAAGTATGTGCTGCTGAATGTCCGTAACGAAGTGATTCCCGACATCGTGCAGCTGTTGCCCGGTATGCGTTCCCCCAGCATTCTTCCCCTGGCCGATAAGGGGTGGAGCAGCGTCCACTCGGTAATCAGCGACGATGACTTCTGGGAGGTGATCGACGAGCTGAAGCGCCATGGTGCCGAAGGCATCCTGGTGATTCCCATTGAAAAGATGATCCTGTAATAGTGTATACGCAATGATTTGTTTTTTCTTAACTCCATCTTTTTTGCCAACCCGTTACCGTTTTACAGGCTATCTGATCAGAACTCGCTTCGCTCAAACAACTGATCAGATTACACCTGTTGCAACGAACGGATCCCCCGGCAACAAGCCCAGGTTAAAAAAACAAATTCAATTACTGACTCAAGTTTCGCATGTAGTATGATTGCAACTAAACTGCTGATAGCTGATAGCTGATAGCTGAATACAAAAAAAGATGAAAACAATAACCAACCCGTCGGAGAGCAAATGGAAGAAGCTGACCGAACGCCCCCTGATCAAACAGCGCAAGCTGATGGACAGCGTGGAGAAGATGTTCTACGACATTCACCGCAAAGGCGACAAGGCAGTGCTGTCCTATAGTCGCAAGTTTGACTATCCCGGACAAGAAACGCTGGAGGTGGACAGGAAAACGATCGCACAGGCAGCGGAGAAGGTGCCGGAGCAGCTGAAACAGGCCATTGAGCTGGCACGGAAGAACATCGAAACGTTCCATCTCTCGCAGCGGGAAGAGATCCGCAAGACAGAAACAGCTCCCGGTGTGGTCTGCTGGCGTGAGTCGCGCCCCATCGAACAGGTCGGTATGTATGTTCCGGGCGGCACCGCCCCTCTCTTCTCTACAGTGCTGATGCTGGCCGTGCCTGCCGGGATCGCCGGCTGCCGCGAGATCGTGCTCTGCACGCCCCCCAATGACGAGGGGGAAATTCATCCGGCCATCCTCTATGCCGCACAGCTGACCGGTGTCACCCGTATCTTCGCCGCAGGAGGAATCCAGGCCATCGGCGCCATGACCTTCGGCACCGAGAGCATCCCAAAAGTGGAGAAAATCTTCGGTCCGGGCAACCAGTACGTGATGGCCGCCAAACGATCGGCACAATTTTACGGCGTGTCCATCGACATGCCGGCAGGACCCAGCGAGCTGCTGGTCATTGCCGACGAGACCGCACAACCGTCGTTCGTAGCGGCAGACCTGCTCTCACAGGCGGAGCACGGCCCCGACAGCCAGGTGATCCTCCTCTCCGACAGCAAAAAGATGATCAAAGCGGTCAACAATGAACTCGACCAGCAGCTGGAAGTGTTGCCGCGAAAGGAGCTTGCCGTGCAGGCGCTCAGGAACAGCAAGGCAATCCTCTTCAGGGATATGGAAAACTGCATCGCCTTCAGCAACGCCTATGCTCCCGAGCACCTGATCCTTGCAACCGAGAACCCTGTATTGCTGAGCCGTGGCGTACTGAACGCCGGCTCCGTCTTCCTCGGCCACTACAGCTGTGAGAGTGCCGGTGACTATGCCAGCGGCACCAACCACACACTACCCACCAGCGGTTATGCCAGAGCTTACAGCGGCGTCTCGCTCGACAGCTTTGTGAAGAAGATCACCTTCCAGCAGCTCAGCGAAGAAGGGATCCTCTCCATCGGCCCCGCCATTGAGGCGATGGCAGAAGCCGAAGAGCTGCTGGCCCACAAGAATGCGGTATCGATACGTATGGGATCAGTGATGGCAAAAAAATGCAACTTAATGAAGAGGAACAGCAATGATGAAACAGTTTGATTTGCAATCGCTCGTACGGCCCAACATATGGGCCTTAAAACCCTACTCCAGTGCACGCGATGAGTTTACCGGCGATAAGGGCATCTTCCTGGATGCCAACGAAAGCCCGTTCGGCAAGAAAAACCGCTACCCCGACCCGCACCAACGGATGCTGAAGCAAGCGCTGTCGGCATTTCGCCACATATCTGCAGAACAGATCTTTATCGGCAACGGCAGCGATGAGGTGATCGACCTGGTCTACCGCATCTTTTGTGAGCCCGAGCAGGACCGGGTAATCCTCTGCCCCCCCACCTACGGGATGTATGAGGTGTCGGCCAATATCCACAATGTGAAGGTGATCTCGGTGCCGCTAACCGTCGATTTTGAGCTGCAGATCGACCGGATCCTGACCCATAGCGCCAAATGCATCTTCGTCTGCTCCCCCAATAACCCGTCGGGAAACTGTCTGCAACAGGTAGAGCGGCTGCTGGAGGCATTTGAGGGGATCGTGGTGGTGGATGAGGCCTATATCGATTTTAGCAACACCCGGAGCTTCACGGAGCTGCTCCCCCGCTATCCCAACCTGATCGTGATGCAAACCTTCAGCAAGGCATGGGCGCTGGCCAGCGCACGCGTAGGCATCGCCTACGCCGGCAGGGAGATCATTGCGCTGATGGACAAAACCAAGCCGCCCTACAACGTCAGCGCCTTCAACCAGCAGGAAGCACTCAAGGCGCTCTCCAAACCGGAGAAATATGCCTATCGCGTGAAAGTAATCCTCGAACAGCGCGCCCTGCTGGAAAAAGGACTACAGCAGCTGCCGGTGATACATCGTGTCTATCCCTCCGATGCCAACTTCCTGCTGGTGGAGGTGACCGATGCCAATACGCTCTACCACTATTTGGTGAAAGAAAAGGTGATCGTCCGCAACCGCCACTCCTTGGTCCGCAACTGCCTGCGCATCACCGTAGGCACACCGACAGAGAACCGGAAACTGCTCGCCGCAATCCACACGTACAGCAAAGAAATGATATGAAAAAAATATTGTTTATAGACCGTGACGGCACACTGATCCTGGAACCACACGATGAACAGATCGACAGCTTAGAAAAGCTGGAATTCTATCCCGGGGTATTTCAGTATCTCTCCCGCATCACGACAGAGCTGGAATATGAACTGGTAATGGTCACCAACCAGGACGGGCTCGGTACCGCCTCCTTTCCGGAAGAGACTTTTTGGCCGGCACACAACAAGATGATCCGTGCCTTCGAAAATGAGGGAGTGCACTTCAGTGAAGTGCTGATCGACCGCTCCTTTCCGCATGAGCACCTGCCTACCCGCAAACCGGGAACTGCCATGCTCACCCACTACCTGAGAGGAGAGTACGATCTGGCAGGATCCTATGTAATCGGCGACCGGCTCACAGACATTCAACTTGCTCAAAACATGGGATGTAGATCTATTTTGCTAAGTACTGCATCACATCCGGATGCCACCCTGACCACCACCGACTGGGGGGAGATCTACCGTTTTCTACGGGCCACACCCCGTACCGGGAAGGTGCACCGAAAAACCTCCGAGACCGATATCCGGGTAGAGATCAACCTCGACGAGAGCGGCGGCAACAAGATCTCCAGCGGACTGGGATTCTTCGATCATATGCTGGAGCAGATTGCCCGTCACGGAAACATACGCATGACCGTAGAGGTGAAGGGCGATCTCCATATCGACGAGCACCACACCATCGAAGATACCGGCATCGCCCTGGGAGAGGCATTCCTGCAGGCGTTGGGACAAAAAAAAGGGATCTCCCGCTACGGCTTTATGCTGCCGATGGACGACTGTCTTGCGCAGGCAGCCATCGATTTCGGGGGACGTCCCTGGCTGGTGTGGGAGGCCGCCTTTCACCGTGAACGGGTGGGTGACATGCCGACCGAGATGTTCCTGCATTTTTTCAAGTCATTCAGCGACCATGCAAAATGCAACCTGCACATCCGGGCGAAAGGTGAGAACGAGCACCACAAGATCGAAGCCATTTTCAAGGCGTTTGCGCGCGCTATCAGGATGGCCGTGAAACGGGGAGAGACAGTAGGGATACCCAGTACAAAAGGAGTGCTTTAAGATGATTGCCATTATTCAATACAACGCGGGCAATATCACCTCGGTAGCAAATGCGGTGAAACGGCTCGGTTACCCCTGCCGGGTGACCGACCGGATCGAGGAGATCCGTCAGGCAGAGAAGGTGATCTTCCCCGGCGTGGGGGAGGCAGGCAGCGCCATGGTCTACCTGAGAGAGAGAAAACTGGATAAAGTTATTCCATCGCTGGTTCAGCCGGTACTGGGCATCTGCCTCGGCCTGCAGCTGATGTGCGCATCCTCGGAAGAGAGCAACACGGAGTGCTTCGGAATCTTCAACACTACAGTGAAAAGATTCCCCGCCACCGGCATTGTACCCCATATGGGATGGAACAATCTTTCGGTAAAGGGGTCACCCCTTTTCGCGGGACTGGTGAAAGAAGATACCTTCTATTTTGTGCACAGCTACTACGCCGGGATCTGCGATCAGACCATCGCCACCTGCCACTACCTCGTACCCTTCAGTGCGGCCATGCAAAAGGATCATTTCTTCGCCACCCAGTTCCACCCGGAGAAGTCGGGCAGCGTGGGCGAAAAGCTATTGCAAAATTTCCTGAAAATGTAAACAACCCGGCACAATCCAATCCATCTGATGCAAATGAGAATCATCCCCGCCATAGACATCATCAACGGCAAATGCGTCCGCCTCACGAAGGGCGACTACCGCACGCAAAAGACCTACCACGACAATCCGCTCGACGTGGCCCGGGAGTTTGCGGATCATGGCATCCGCTACCTTCACTTAGTGGACCTCGATGGTGCCCGCTCGAAGCATATCGTCAACCACCGCGTACTGAGGCAGATCACCTCCGGCACCTCACTGCAGGTCGACTTCGGCGGGGGCATCAAGAGCGATGAGGATGTGCAGATCGCCTTCGACAACGGCGCCGCACAGATCACCGGCGGCAGCGTAGCCCAGCAGCAGCCGGAGCTCTTTCTGCAGTGGCTGAAGCGCTACGGACCGGAACGGATCATCCTAGGTGCCGACAGCCACCACAGGAAGATCGCCACGCTGGGGTGGCAGAAAGAATCGGAGGAACATGTGAT
>Ga0265294_10000563_pt1 | contig 49528 bp, 51 predicted proteins | sample MunlanPumphouse3_FD_192504 | JGI IMG/M metagenome (GOLD analysis project Ga0265294, IMG submission 192504) | Groundwater microbial communities from a municipal landfill in Southern Ontario, Canada - Pumphouse #3 | ecosystem: Environmental > Aquatic > Deep subsurface > Groundwater | place...
AGAGGTATACCCGGATGCTGATCGAGCGGAAGGATCTGACCCTGATGGATGTGATCGCTCTCGATAAGGTACAGAAGGGTAATCCTATCACACCGGAGGAGCGGACCGTTCTCCGGAAGAAGAAACTCGTTGAGGGGCGGCATCCGAATCTCTACGTTTCGGAGAGTGTTGCGGCCGAGATCGATACGCGGGCCGATTATATCAGGAAGCGGTCGTTTGACAAGGCATATTTCAAGGATATGGTAGTGGCGTATCTCCGGACCTACCACAAGGCGGAGAGAGCGGATATTGAAGCTCTGCTGCTGGACAAGGTTTCCGAGGCTCTGAATGAAGAGCAGAAACGCACTTTTGTCAGGGATTTACTTCAGGAGATGCGGATAGAGGGGACGATCACGGCTGTCGGGAGGACGAGGGGCGCGAAATGGGTGCTCGCCCCGGGCACCCTGCATGATGCATGATAGACGAAAGCATTGCCGAAGATCGGCGGCATGATCTCAGGTATTACATAACATGTTTCAAAACAGACATCACCCATCGATATCATGCTGCCCGGACTGTCGAAGATTGTCGAACCAACGACAAACTTTTGAACTCGAATCGCGAAATCAGCGGTTCTGCGGGGTTATTGCAAACCTTAGGTTGGGAAAAGATTGTCGAAGATTGTCGAAACGACGCCAAATGCTTGGGCTTGAATCCTGAAATAAGCGGTTCTGCGTTGATACTGTAAATCCGGGATTGGACGAAGACTGGACGAAAATTGTCGGATCGACGCCAAATATTTGGACCCGGATCGAGAATAAACGGTTTTACGTTGATACTGCAAGTCCGGCATTGGCGAAAGATTGCAGAAGGATACCGCGCTCCCGGAGCGCCGGACAACCGGGACCCGGCCTGCAGGATCGGTTCTCGCAGTTGTCACATGACCCGCCGAAGGTGCTGCCTGAGAGGATCGCCGGTAGAACCTCCAGACAAACCTGATCGACCCGGTTGTCGCTCTACTCCTCCCCGCTCCCCCCGTAGACCACCTGTCCGAAGCTGATGCACCCATCCCCGAGCGGATACTCCCGGTTCATAACCACCTCAAGCCCCGCAGCCCGGACCTCCCCGACGATCGCCTCCCGGATCGCCCGGTTATAGGCCACCCCGCCCGAGAGCGCCACCCGCGGGATCCCCCGCTCCTCCGCCGCCCGGACAGCCATCGCGGCGACGCCTCTCGCCAGGTTGTACTGGACCGACGCGGCGATGTCGTTCACCCGTTCCCCGGCCGCGGCCCGCCGGTATGCCTCGGCGATGAGCGACCGGGTCGAGAGGACCTCGCAGCCCCCGTCGCGCAGGAACTCAAGATCCCAGGCCGACGCCCGCCCGGCACACGCCGCCGACTCGAGTTTCATCGCCGGCTCGCCGTCGTAGGTCCGTTCCCGGCAGATACCGAGGAGGGCTGCGGCGGCGTCGAGCACCCTCCCGGTGCTCGAGGTCGCGGCGACGTTCAACCCCCGCTCCACCTGCCGGGAGAGGACCGCGAGCTCGATATCGCTCCACCCCCGTGACGAAAGGAGGTCCCGGACCCCCGGCGTCGGCAGGATCCCATACAGCATCCGCTCCGGGAACCGGGTGGCAAGGTCGCCGCCCGGCATCGGGACGACCTCGAGGTGGGCGACCCGGTCGAGGTGGGGAACCTGCCCGGCAAAGACCTCGCCACCCCAGATCGTGGCGTCGTCCCCGTAGCCCACGCCGTCGATCGCGATCCCGACACACTCCTCCCGGGTCGTCGCAGCGATGTGCGCCCGGTGGTGCTGGACAGCCATGACCTCTGCCCCGACCGCCTCGGCAACCTCCCTCGCGTAGCGGGTCGAGAGGAACTGCGGGTGGAGGTCGTGGACGATCAGGTCATATCGCGCCCCGACAAGTCCCCCGATCTTCTCCGCCGTCTCCTGCAGGTAGGCGAGGGTCTGGGGGTTTCTGACGTTTCCCACATGGGGCGAGGTGATGCAGAAGCCCGCTTTGTAGACGGAGACGTTCGCGTTCAGCTCCGGCCCGACGCCGAGGATACACGCATCTCCGAGGTCGATCGCCGTCCGTTTCGGGGCGAGGCCCCGTGAGAGACGGATGATGTAGCCGTCTCTGACGACGGAGTCGTCGCAGCGGTTGACGATCCGGCGGTTGTGGGTGAGGATGTAGTCCACCTGCCCCGAGAGCCGGCCGAGAGCGATCTCAAGATCGGTGATCATCGGGTAGCCAGGCAGGTTCGCGCTCGTCATCACCAGGAGCGGGTGGGCGAGGTTCGCAAAGAGGAGGTGGTGCAGCCCGGTGTAGGGGAGCATGCACCCGATGGTATGGAGCCCCGAGATCCCCGGGTGCGACGTATGGTCCTTCTTCTCGAGCACCACGATCGGCCGTTCCCGGGACTGCAGGATCCGCCGCTCTTCTTCCGAGACGACCGCGATCCGCTCCACCTCCTCCGGGGTTCCCATCACCGCGAGCGGCTGCTCTGTCCGGCCCAGCCGGCGTTTCAGTTCGGGGGCCGCCTCCTCGGTGCAGGCGATATGAAACCCCCCTACCCCCCGGATGGCGACGATCGAGCCCCCGTCAATGAGGGCTGCCGCCTCCCGGATGGGATCTGCGGCCGCAACCAGCGTCCCGTCGGCCTTCAAGAGAGCGAGTTGCGGCCCGCAGGCGGCACAGGCGATCGTCTGGGCGTGGTGCCGCCGGCAGGACGGGTCGGTGTACTCGCTCTCGCAGGCGCCGCACATGGGAAACTCCGCCATCGACGTCCGCTCCCGGTCGTAGGGGATGGCAGTGATGATGCTGTACCGCGGACCGCAGTTGACGCAGGATGTGGCCCAGTAGCCCTCGTACCGTCCCCCCGGCGTGAACATATCGGCGACGCAGTCGTCGCAGGTGCCGATATCGGCAGGGATGAATCCGGAGAGGCTCCCGGAGCCGCTCTCAAGGATAGTAAACGTATCGGGCGGGTTGTCGCGCAGATCCTGGACGTCCACGGAATCTATGTGAGATAACAGCGTTCCCCGGGAAACGGCCTCGAGGAACTCCTCGAAGCGGTCACCGAACGCATGGATCTCCACCTCGCTCCCGAGATTTTTGACGGTCCCGGTGATCCCAAATTCCCGGGCCTTTGCATAGACAAAGGGACGAAATCCGACCCCCTGAACGACGCCCCGGATGATGATCGTGCCACGTATACGCATTGAATATTCAGCAAAAATTTATGGAGTTATACAACGATATAACAATAGGGTATCGCATTGACGGGACATATTAAAATTCTTAATGATCCGGTTGAACTGGTTCCTCTTCTTATAACGTTCAATAATGCTGATTATAAAAAGATCTACGAGCTCTTAAACAAAGCCTGGCTGACCGAGGAGGAGCTCGGGACCTACGCCGGGACCTCGATGGTGACCGAGTGCCTCTCCATCCTCAAGAAGGGAAACTTGATCGAAGAACAGTGGCGGATGCCGAAGCCCGGAGAGAAGCCGACGAAGGAGTACCGGGCTACATACAGCAAATTCCGGGCCAGCTTCCAGTGTTCCATGGGCGATATCGGAGACCTGCTGCACATCGCCATCTCAAACGACGAGAGTCTTCGCACAATTGTGGATTCGGTTGAACAGGAGATCCTGGGCGGAACCACCTCGATCAGCGACATCTCCAGGAAGTACGGCGTGAGTCCAACCTTCATCAAGGGGCTGGCGAAGAGGATTCCCGGCCTTGATCTGAAAGGGCAGGGAATGGTGTTGCTTGACCGACTTCACTGACGATCCCCTCTATGTGATCTTACGTAGCAAACGGGAGGCCACGCGATTCCAGATCCTGGTGGAGATCGCCGAGCACCAGCCGGCCGTCCGCCAGCAGGAGATCGCCGGAAAACTCGGCGTGACACCCCAGGCCGTCTCCGAGTACATCCGGGAACTGGTGGATGAGGGGCTGGTCACCGCTCACGGCCGGGGCCGGTATGAGGTGACGAAGAACGGGATCGAGTGGGTCCTGCGGCACGCCGAGGCGCTCGAGGCCTATGCCCGTCACATCAACCGGGACATCATTCAGCAGGTGGCGGTCTGGACGGCTATCGCCCGGGATGAGATCCGGAAGGGCGATACGGTCGGCGTCTTCATGCGGGACGGCTGGCTCTACGCGACGAAAGAAGAGCAGAGCGCAACCGGCCTCGCGACCATGGACGCGGAGCCGGGAGAGGATCTCGGTGTCGCCCAGTTGAACGGCATCATCGAGCACGAGGAAGGACTCATTCATGTCTGCAAGGTGCCGCGGGTCGAGCGGGGCGGCTCAAGGCACGTCAGGACAGACCTTCTCCGGGACGCGGTCCGGGACGCGGAGATGGTGGCCGCAGTGGGCCTCGAGTCCTACGTAGCCCTCAGGAAGGCTGATATCGAGCCGGATATGTTCTTCGGATCCCGTGAAGGGGTTATCGAGGCGGCATTCCACGGGCGGGAGTGCGCAATACTTATCGTTGATGAGGAGTTTACCGACTTCCTCAAGCGACTGGAGACGGTGGGGCTCACCTATACGATCCACGACCTGATCGCACCATGAAGGTTATCGTCCAGCCCCAGAAAGGCACGTATAAACTGCTGTTTGTCGAGGGCGGCCGTGTCGAGGGTTCCGGGTTCGTCGACCTGACCGCAACCCCGAAGGGCCAGCGGCCAAAGAACTTCAAGATGCGCCGGCGGGGTAAACAGCTCAAGCCCACCCCGACCCGGGACCTGATCACGCTCTTGCGCCGGTCTTCGGTCCACCTTGCGGGGAAGAGCCCGGAGTTCGAGTCGTTTCTTGCCGACCTCCAGATCCCGGTGTCAAGGATCAACATCTGTCGGTTCTGCCAGCTCGAGGACCGGTTTGTTCCCATCGATAAGACGACCGGCGTCCGCTACGGCGGGGAGTGGATCTGCCTTGAGTGCGCGAAGCGCGAGATGCGCCGGGAGCTCGGCTACATGGGCAAATTCGGCGGCTCCGTCCTCGTCCACCTCGAGAAACTCCTCGCCCAGGTCCGGGACCTCGACCGGGTGCTGGGATCGGTGGGTCCCGACCATCCTGACCGGAAGCGGACCCTCTTTGACCGGCTCGAGGCGCACGAGGTCCAGAAGACGGCTCATATCACCGAACTCCCGCTGCCCGCGGCGTTTGCGAAGGCCGCCGGGGTCGAGTACTTGATGCCTGTCCAGCAGCTCGCCGTCCAGAACGGGCTCCTCGAGGGGCAGCACCTCCTCGTCGTCTCCGCCACCGCGAGCGGCAAGACCTTCATCGGTGAGATGGCCGGAATGAAGAACTTCCTTGAAGGGCGGGGGAGAATGCTCTTCCTGGTCCCGCTGGTCGCGCTCGCGAACCAGAAATACCAGCGGTTCCGCGACCGTTACGGCCACCTGGTGAGGGTCACCCTCCAGACCGGGATGAGCCGTCTCAACCTCCCCGAGACCCGGCCCGCGGGAGACCGGGACGTCCATGCTCCCGTCGTGGTAGGGACCTACGAGGGGATCGATCACGCTCTCCGGACCGGGAGATCCTTAAAGGACATCGGGACCGTCGTCATCGATGAGGTCCAGATGCTCGAGGACCCCGATCGGGGCCACCGTCTCGACGGGCTGATCGCCCGGCTCAAGCATATCGCCCCGGAAGCCCAGTTCCTCTACCTCTCGGCGACGATCGGGGCTCCCGGGCTGCTCGCGGAGAAACTCCGGGCAAACCTGGTCCGCTACGCCGACCGGCCGGTTCCGCTCGAGCGGCACCTCATCTTCGTGGAACGGTCTAAGAAGATCGGGTTCATCAAGCAGATGGTCGCCGAGGAGTACAAGATACGGTCGTCGAAGGGCTACCGGGGCCAGTCGATCGTCTTCACGAACTCCCGGGCCCGCTGCCACGTCATCGCCGACGCTCTCGGAAAGATTGCCGCCCCCTACCATGCGGGGCTGACCGCGCAGGAGCGCCGGGACGTAGAGCGGCGGTTCGCGAACGGGGAGGTCGGCGCCGTCGTGACCACGGCCGCGCTTGCCGCCGGCGTCGACTTTCCGGCATCTCAGGTGATCTTTGACGCCCTTGCGATGGGCATCCAGTGGCTCACCGTCCAGGAGTTCCACCAGATGATGGGCCGCGCCGGTCGGCCCGATTTCCACGACCTCGGCCGGGTGGTCATCCTGGCGGAGCCCGGGGGTTCGTACTCCAGATCGTCCGGGAAGACCGAGGAGGAGGTCGCCGTCGGCCTTCTCAGTGGCGAGATGGAGGAGGTCGCTCCCGAGTACGACATGGAGCAGAGCACGGAAGAGTTCGTGGCGAACGTCGTGGTCTCTAGCGGCGACGAGCAGGAGGTGATCCGCATGACCCACACGATGGTCGGGGCGCTGGAGCCGGCCCTCCCGACACTCCTTGACTACGGGCTGGTCCGGCGGAGGGCCGGCCGCATCGAACTCACGGATATGGCCCGGGTGATGGCCGAGCACTTCATCGGCGTCGAACGCCTGGTCGAGATCAAGGACCTGGTCCGGCGGATGGACGATGCGGCCGATGTCGTCGCGGAACTCGAGTGCGCCGAGGAGAAGGAGCCGTAGGGGACGGCACCCGGCCTCCCTCACCGGTACCGCTCAAGGTACTCCCGGACCTTCTCCGACTCAACCCACCCTTCGTCGAGCTGCATGAGAATCTTCTTAATCTGCCGGACCTGCTCCCGGATCTTCTCCGCCCGCTCGTCCTCGATGAGGTCGGCCATCCCCTGGACGACCTGAAGAGGGTTTCGGATGTGGTCGGTCAGGACCGCGAACTGCTCGATGTTCCTCTCGATCTGCCGGTATGCCTCCAGCCTCTCCCGCTCCATCCGCGCCCGCTCTCTCATTTCGCGCCTGAGACTCTCGTTTGCCGCCTGGAGTTCGTTGGTCCGCTGCGTCACCAGTTCCTCCAGGCGGTAGCGGTAGTCCATCAACTCCTTCTCGGCCCTTCTCCGCTCCGTTACGTCCCGCGCGATGATGAGGATCGCCGGGGTGCCCTCGAGGCTGATGCGGTGAATGGTCGCCTCGGCGGGGATCCGTTCGCCCTGCCGGGGGATCAGGTCGGCGCTGTAGAGGTGGTGGTCGTCTCGCTCGAAATCGCTCCTGATGAGGATGACCGAACGGGGAGCGAGGGCGAGGAGATTCTCCCGGGCATACCCGAGAGTCCGGCAGGCGAGCGCGTTTGCGTCCAGTATCCGGTAGGGCGTGCCCTCCCTCCCCACTGCGCAGACGAGCAGGAAGTCGTTCCCGCTGTCGAAGAGGAGACGGTAGCGGTCCCTGCTCTCCAGGAGCTCCTGCCGGGAACGCTCCAGATCGTCGAGCATCCGGTTGACGTCGCCGGCAAAGCGTGAGACCGGGTCGCCCTCGCCTGCGGGGAGACGGGTGCGGGCGTCACTGCCTGCCCGGATGGCCTCGATGCTCGCCCCCATCCCGGCGATGCGGGCAACCACAGCCCGCTCCTTGAGCCAGATCCCGAGGAGCCCAAAGGCAATCCCGGCGATGAGGAGTTCGAGGAGCAGGATGCCCACGGCGTCCCCTATCTCTCCCGGAATCCCGGACGGCAGGGCGACAAGAAGGAACGAGGCCGGAAAGCGGGCACGAAGCGTACAGAAGTCCGCAGGGGGGGCGGCCGGAAGCAGGAGTGTATGCTTGCAGTGGTCCATGAGATGTTGTACTCTTGCGCCGGGCAGAGAGATGCCCGTAAGCCTGCAGGGGTCACCCGGCCGCGCTGCAGATGTTTGACACGACGGTTCCGGCGCGCTATCCCACCTGCACGCCTTTGTATCCCATGATAGTAAAAAAGGTATATTAATTTATCTCATGTGAGAGAATGACATGCGGTCAGAATGGCTCTTTTGGGCCGGTAGAGTTAATGTTTCGGGGAATCCGAACGACGAACGGCCGCCGCTCCCCTGGAAGAGGGTCTATCCGTGCCCCGGCACCTCTCCGGCAGCGCATTCACGAGCGTTCCGTTGCATCATCACTGCAAAGACTCCCGTTCCGATGAGGCATACCGCTCCGCCCACGTAGAAAACGGCGCCGATCCCGATATAGTCCATGAAGACCCCCCCGATCAGCGGTGCGATGATCATGCCGATACCAAAGACCGTGTTGTAGGCGCCCATCGAGGTTCCCATCCCGATGGTCCGGCCTGCATCGACCGTCAGAGCCATGATGGCCGGTTGCTGGATGGCGCCCCCGACGCCCACGGCGGAGGTGATCACGAGCAGAGGCCAGAACGACCCCGAGAGGGGGATGACGGCGAGCGCCACCGCGGCTACGGTCGATCCCGCGACGATCAGGGTAACTTTGTTCCCGGTGTCGGTGAGCCTCCCGATCGGCATCTGGAGGAGCGCCATCAGGAAGGTGTTCACGGAGAGGACGACGCCCACCTCGAACGGGCTGATCGCGATCAGCGGCCCGAAGACCGGGATAAAAACCATCATACCCCCGCGGCCGAGGGCGCTGATGAGGGTGAAGACCAGGATCCCCCGCATGATCGGCAGCGTGAAGATCTCCCGCATCGGAGCGGGTTCCCTGGCCGGGATTGTCAACGAGCCCGGTCTCGCCTCCGGAAGAGAGGCGGCGACGAGAAGTGTGGCGAACGCCGAGAGGCCGGCCATGACATAGAAGACCGAATCCATGCCGAACGCGTCGTTTAAGAATCCCCCGAGGAGCGGTCCGACCCCCATCCCGAGAAACATCGAGATGGAGAAGTTTCCCATCTGACTCCCTTCCTTGCCCTTCTCCGAGAGGTCCGCTATGTAGGCCATGGCTATCGGGACGACCATTGCTGAAGCGATCCCGTGGGCGAAACGGACTGCCGTGAGGGAGAAGACACTGTCGGCGATGATGTAGGTGAGCGAGAGGACCGCGTAGGCGAACATGCCGATGAGGATGATCCACTTCCTCCCCCGCCTGTCCGATATCCGTCCGATGACGGGCATGAAGACCGACCGGGAGAGCGCGAAGGCAGAGAAGATGATCCCGAGCCAGATGCCGGTTGCTCCGAGGTTCTCCGCGTAGATGGGGAGGAGCGGGCTGACGACCCCGAGCCCGAGCATGGTGGCAAAGACGGAGATGAATAAGACGTTATAGATTCGTTTGGCGGTATTCATGCGAAGTTAACCTGAGCTGGTCTTCCGATCGGCAGACCGGTTTGCGGTACGTGTACGGTTGCGAGAAAAAAGTTGGGGGCACTCTACCTTATACATTCGGTCGAAATCATACCCGCCGCGCGACACAGCACCACCGGTCGTAGATGGGGTCGCGCCGGTTCTCGAAGACCTCGGTCTCCCGGTCCTCTTCGGCACACCACTCTTCCACCCGGGCCGCCTCGGCCTCTGTGCCGACGGTGATCAGCGTTTCATCGGTGAGGATGAGGAGTTCGGTGACGATCGATTCCCAGAGGTTCGCGTTGTACGAGTAGATCTCCCCGGCCATGAACGCAACGCCGAGGGGCACCGGCGCGATGTAGCGGGAAGCCTCCTGCGCGTCGATACAGATGGTATCGGCAGGCGCGAGGCGGCCCCGGGTAAGCCCGAGTGCGAGGAGCGCGGGGTCGTTGTCATAGGCGAGCGCCCGCACCCCACCAGCCCGGAGGGCCGCGGTCCCGACGCCCGAGCCGCAGCAGCAGTCGAGGCAGGGGGTTCCCGCACGGTCGCCCCAGACCACGGTTACGAGGTCGCGGATATTCCCCTCCCGGTCGGGACGCAGGTCTTCGAGAGCGGGAACAACGTTTGCGCGGATATCGAGACTGTAATACTCGCGGACTGCCGAGAGCCATGCCTCCCGGCTCTCCTGGTAGATATCACCGCCGACGGCCTCGAAGCACTCGATGACCTCGATCGTCGGGTCCCTGAAGAGGAACGAAGCGGCGTGCCAGCCGTTCGAACCGTCGTGGAGCGCGAACGCGAGCGGCTCCTCCTCCTCGTCGACCAGGAGTCGGGCTTCGTCCGGGCTTCCCTGGAACAGCAGGGCTGTACAGGCGTCTATCGTCAGTTCCGCAAACGACGGTTCAACCAACCGGCACCCGTCGACCTCAAGGATATCTGCAACCTTCATATCGTTCGCCTCTCGATCGTTAAGCCACCCGGCGCCCGGATGACCCCGTCCACGCGGGCGTCCTCGTGCAGGGTGAGGCCCCGGCAGGAGATGTTCCCGAGGATATGCACCTCCTGCTCGATCACTACGTCGCCGTCGCTCTGGACGTCGCCGTGGATGATTGATCCCCGTGCGATGTTCGCATCTTCCTTCACGTGGAGGCTCCCGAAGATCGTCGTCCCTTCCCGGACCGCGATCGAGCCGGCACGGATGTTCCCGTGCAGCCGGCACCCTGCCCCGATAGCCATCCTCTCCGGGACCGAGAAGGTCTGCATGTTGAGGACGGCGCCGGCCGGGATCATCAGCGGCGTGGAGGCGGGGGCTTCGTCTTCGCCGAAAAGTTTCTGAAGGACGGCGTCCAGTTCCTCCTGCTTCTCGATCCCGAGGACGGCAACGAGGTACATCATGATGTAGATGATGACCGGCATCGGGTTGCGGATGGAGATCCAGCCTTTTGCCTCGAATCCGCGCTCGATCTTGACGTTATCCCCGATATCAAGGTCGCCTTTGACGATCAACTTCCCCTGGATCTTCACTCCCTCGCCGAGGTAGGCGTCCTCCTCCACGAGAACGTCGCCGGCGACCTCGCACCAGTTGTCTATCCGGACGTCGCCGGCCGCAACGATATCGCCGTTGATTTTGCTGAATTCGCAGACCACGACGTCGTTGCCCGTGAGGCCGTAATCGATCCGGCACCTCTCACCGATGACGACATCGAGCCCCGTCTTGAGCGTCCTCTCCTGGAGTTCGGTCCGGTCCGGGAGGTTACAGGCCCTGATCCAGTCGTGGTCTCCTGTCGGTTCCATCTATGGTATAATCTTCATGCGCCATACTTATGACTCTTATTGATTAGATCCAGGGCGATCGGCATGAGATCGCAGCCGCGGATACGATGGAGGCCGCCCTCCGCACACGAGACCTCGTCGAATCGGACTGTCCGGTCCACCCGGACCCCGGGACCCCTGATGACGATCGGCACCGGGTCGGCGCTGTGATCTTTTATGGCACAGGGGGTGCTGTGATCGGCACAGACGACGAGCAGGGTGTCCTCAAGATCGAGCAGCGGCTCGAGCGCCTTATCGATCACCTCGATGAAGTCCCGCTTCTGGATCCCTTTCCCGTCGTGGCCGGCCTCGTCCGCGCCCTTGATGTTCATCAGGACGAAGTCTTTGCGGCCGAGTTCCGCGATCGCCGCCCTCACCTTGGCGTCCAGGTCGGAGTTGGTCGACCCGGTGGTCCCCGGCACCGGGATATGCTCGAGCCCCACGACCTTCCCTATCCCGGAGATGAGGGTGGCCGCGGAGATGACACTCCCGGAGAGGCCGTAGCGCTCGGGGAACTGTGGGAACGCGCCCATCTTCCCGGCACCCCGGATCAGGAGGAGATTTCCCGGCGGGAGGCCTTCCTCCACCCGCCGGACGTTCGCCGGGTGATCGAAGAGAATCTCCGCGGACTGGCGGATGAACTCGTTGCAGGCATCTGCCGTCTTTTTGTCCGCCGGATCGTCGGTACAGGGTTGGACGGCCGGCGGGCGCACTCCCTCGTTCTTCGGGTCGTTCGAGGAGACCTTATCCCCAAGCCCTTCTCCTACGAGGGCGAGGGCCGCACGGTGGCCGGCGCCCGACTCGAACCTGAACGCGAGACCGAGGGCCGAGAGGTCGACGCCCTCCCGGATCGCCTCCGCGAGGGGTTCTGTCCCGGAGATCCTCCCTGCCCGGCGGTCGGTGATGAGGCCGTTCGCGTCGACCGTCGCGAAGTTGCACCGAAAGCCGATCATCCCGGCGGTCATGTGGATCCCGGTCCCCTCGGCCTCGAGCGGGCCCCGGCCGGTGTAGTATTCCTGCGGCGGGTAGCCGAGCAGGGAAAGGTGGGAGGTGTCGGACCCGGGACGTATGCCGGGTCCGATGGAGTCCATGATCCCGCATACGCCTTCCGCAGCGATCCGGTCGAGGACCGGGGTCCGTGCGGCGGCGAGAGGGGTCAGTCCGTTCAGCGCTTCGCAAGGACGGTCGGAGATCCCGTCCAGCACCAGGAATAACACCTTGTGAGCAATCATCGAGAACAGGTGAGATCCCGAACCTGATTACTCTTGCCGGTGCCGGTCCGGATCACCGGCCCCTCGCCGCTGCTCTCCGGAGTGCGAGGCATCGCTCCGTGTGGCGGAGCGCCTCCTTTGCGAGGGCGTCGCCCTGTCTGCGGCATTCCTCCCTGCAGTCGATCATGATGAGGATGTTGGTCGTCTTGATCATCTCGGCCGAGAGTCCCCGGATCTCCGCGGCAAGGTCATCGTCGACGATCGCCTCCAGGTCGCGTATGATGTCGTAGAGCTGGTGCGAGTACCGGTCGAGCAGCGTGTTTGCGGCGAGAACCCAGGCGCCGTCTCTCTCCTGCTCCGCAAGGTCGGTCCATTCCCGGTGGAACTGGACAAGCATCCTCCTGATGATCCCCCGGGCCACCGTCTCCCGGTCTTCCAGGTACTCCTGATCGATCCGGGACAGTTTTACCCGTTGCACACCCCCAGGGTGCTCTTGTGTCGTCACGTTTCTTCACCCCGTCGCCGCACTTCTGCGAAGATATGCCCGGTCATAGGGCATATATCTTCGTGCCGTCTCTGATCATCGGAGGGACAACTACGAAAAGGTGCGGGAGCCGTAAGAAAAAGAGTGAGTAGCCGGCCTTATACGGTCGCGACCTGCTCAAGTTTGGACTTGGTGATCTCGACCCGGCGGATCGGGTAGATCGTCTTTACGACTTTGAAGACGTCCCGGGCCATGTCGCCGGAGACGATATCCTTGACCAGGGTCTCAAAGTCGCTCTCCGCCGCACGGGCGGCGAGGGCCTGCGAGATCGCCTGCCGCACGGCGTGGACCTGGCTCTGATCGGCCCTCGAGAGGGTGAGACAGACGACCGTCACCCGCAGGAGTTTGCCGTCCTTGCTGACGACCGGGTGGATGGTGTCGATGCGGGATGCCCGCCGCTTGACCATCGACCGGAGGTAGTCCCGGGTCACTTCGTGCCCGATGAACTCGGTGTACGCGGCGTCGCCGGCCACGTCGTTGATCTTGAACCTCATCTTGATGTGGGACTTGGAGTAGTCCTGCACAACTTCGCCGAGCGTCGCGGTCATGACCCGGCCGACCATGTTCGCGGGGTCGGCCGAGATTGCGTCGCCAATCTCAACTTTGCCGAAGGCGTCGGGTACGTAGACACGGTACCACTTCTTGGCCTTCCAGCCTTCCAGCCTTCTTCCAACCTGTTTCTTCTTTGCCATGGTATCACTTCTCTCCTGATTGTTTGTATCCCAGATTCACTCCGGAGCTCCCGGTTGTCTGCCTGATGCCGATGTGCACACATCCTCCGCTATCGCCAGGTTCATGAGGTAGTCGTCCACCGAGGCGGTGATCGACCGAAGCCTGGTCCCCTCTATCTCGGCCCGCACTCCTCCCTCGATCGGGTAGGTCCGGATCAGGGTGAGATTGTCGGGCTCGAGCGCGGCCGCCACGCATTCCGGACGGCTGTGCGGGGTCTCGATGACGCCCTCGATCCGGGTCATGCATGCACCTCATTTAAGAGTTCCTGCCTGAACCGGTCAATCTGGTCGGCGCCGATCAGGGCTCCGGCCCTCCGCTGATGCCCGCCGCCCTGGCCGCCGCATGCCTCCGCGACCCTCCGCATCAGCGGCTCGAGGTCGAGGTCGATGCCCGGCGGGCAGCGTGCCGATACGGAGTACCGGTCCCCCCTCTCTCCGATGACGAAGACAGGCCCGCTCTGGACGAGATCGTTTGCGAGCGCGTCGGCGACGTCGCTTGCTACCGCTCCATCGTCTACCGCAAAGAGAGCGAGACGCTCGTCGAGACGGCGCGCCCCCCGGATGCCGGCGATGACCGCCTGCCGATAGCGGGCGGTGATCTCCCAGGCTTCCTGGAGTGCATGGGTCGAGCGGAGGCAGAGCGATGCGCCGATGTCCCCGCGCCCGGCCTTGCCGCAGGCGTCGACGACGGCGGCGAGGTTCGTGGCCTCGTCGATCACCTCCCGTCCGAGGCTGTAGGTAGTGCCCCAGATCCCGCAGAGCGCGGAGAGCGAGGCTTTCGGGGCGGCCGTGAGCACGACCCGGGAGAGGAGGGACTCGACGTCCACGTCATCCTCATCAGTGACCTCTGCGACGAGCGCCCTCGCCGCGTCGGGCTCGCCCGAGAATCCCACAAGATACGGGTTGACGGAGAGTGCGAACTGCTCGACGAGCCCCCTTCCCGGGAGGCGGAGACCGCGGCGGGGTGCGATAAACCCGTTCCCGATGCCTTCGCTGGAAATTTCCCGGTTCGGCCCCTCTATCTCCTGGCCGTCGCCGATGATCCCGAGGAGTGCGAGGCCCGTCAGGTCGCGGTTGTCTCCCATGCGCTGGGCGACGAGGTAGGCCGCACCGGCCGCCGAGAGGTTTCGATCGCCGTCGATTCCCGCGAGGCGCGGGTTGACGTGGTAGTCGCCTTCGAAGTGGGGCAGATGGTGGTCCACCACCATCACGTCGCCGGAGAGGTCCGTGAGTGCTGACCCGAAGTCGCAGAGGAGCACGCTGCTGTCGTGAGGGACCTCGGCCGCGGTGATGCCTGCGCGGATCCTCAGCCGGAACTGCCCGCCCTCACGGAACATGGCATGGCAGAGGATGGATGCGGCGGCTATGCCGTCCGCGTCATGGTGCGCGAGCACCTCCACAAACTCCTGTTCGAGCAGGTGATCGGCGAGGTTTGCAGCAGCGGCGTTTAGCGACATGGGGTCATCAGCGGGAAAGCAGGATCTCCGCAGTCTCCGGTTTATATGTCCAGCCTTTCGGCATCCGTCCGGATCCGACGTAGTACTTGACCAGTCTGCGCACCTTGGACTCAACGATCTGGAGCTGCCGGGCGTTGTGCACGTCCTTCTTGTTCTCCTCAAGGTGTTTCCTTAACCCGAGCGCTTTCTGCATCAGGTTCCGGAGATCTTCGGGGATCTCGGACTCAAGCCCCTTTTCGCGAAGGATCTCGTTTACACGCTTGCCGGTGGCGAGCTTGACGTCAGGGACAGCGTACCTGTCCCGCAGTGCAAGGCCGATCTGGCTGGTCGACATGCCGTCTTTGCGCAGATCGACGACGATCTTCTCGATCTCCGTAGCGTCCGTATTGGACCACTCGGGTGCTTCCTTCCGGTAGGGCCGGATGGAACTGCTGGTTCCTCGGCGCCGAGCGTACATTCTTGCCATTCATACACCTCCGTTAGATACACTATGTAAGTCCAGAAAAGAGTCCGTTACCTGACTAATCTCTGTAATCCCGAGCCCTTGCGGGCAGTGCTTCCGGGAGCACGTCGGACTTACCATAGCCAGCACATGTGGTGCTGCATCATATTCTCCGGGAGGCGTCTTAAGGGTATCGGGCGGATGCACAAGGAGCCGGGAGCGATCTTCTTCGTGAGGGTTCCCTCATGAGGTGAAGGGGCAGAGCCGGAAGGCCCGGGCAACAGGTGCGGGGGTGAAAGCTGCGTCCCTTCGTCAGGCGGATCAGGAGGGCCGGATCGCCGCCGGTCAGTCTACAACCGGGCGTTGAACCTCAAGGGCCGTGCCTATCGGGAGGATGGTGTGAGCCTGTCCGGGTACGATCTCATTATGACACTCTCGCCACTCAAGGAGGGGCATCTCCGGCTCCGGGATCCCCGACGACTGCGAGCCGCGTATCTTCAACCACAGCCGGCGCGGGAAGGGGCCCGGCCTCTACATCGTCCGGATGCTTCTGGGGCGCTATAGGGGCAGCGTCCGGGCGGGTGACCACGTCCCGGGCCGGCCGGGGGAAGGGGCCGCCATCACGTTCACCCTGCGGCGTTATAAGCCGGGAGGGAGTGAGCCGAATGTTTATCTCCTCCCCGGTCAACATGTATTGGTACCGGAGCGATAGTAGTCTAGCGGTAGGACAGGGGCTTCCCAAGCCTCTAGCCCGGGTTCGATTCCCGGCTATCGCATGGGTATCTTCTGGTTCTGTTTTTCGGTACCGTTCTCGATTCCAGAAGAACACGATTGCAATCCTTGAGTCCGCGAGGACCAGGTTCAATCTCAAGGCCACGCTGATTGACCTCCAGGATTCGGATGCCGTTCAAAATGCCCCTTGCGCGTTTGGAACCTTCTGTATCGTGCATGACGGCGAGGTTATCAGCCATCACCCGATCAGCAATACCCGGTTTGAGAATATCATGAAGAGGAGGGTCGCGTAACCGGGGAGGGAAGAGGGGGTTCTGCCGGCCCCGGTTTCCCGTAGCGTGGATCACCCGACGCCGTTACTGTCGCCATCCGCAATAATCTCGAACCGGCAGTGATCAAACCCCATCGAGTAGCACCGGGCCTCGATCACCTCCATCGGCCGCCCATAGTGGCGGGAGAAGAGTGCCCGGAGGATGCCGGAGTCGAACGCGCACGCGGGCTTCCCCGTTACGGGCAGGTCGGCGCATTCGAAGCAGTCGTAGACGAGGAGGGTGAGCGGCTCCGTCCCTGCGATCTCGATCCGACCGAGGTTGTGCTCCTCCCAGAACCGGGCGATCTTTGCGCAGAAGGCCCCCGTATCTGTCTCGGTCACCGCCGGATAGAGTTCCTCCCCGACCCGCTCGCCGGCCCGGGTGAGGAGCGGGTCGAGCAGGATCCCCTCCTGCATCAGCGAGACCCGGACCGTCCGGAAGATCAGTTTATAGAACGCAAAGGGGTCGCTCGATCCCGCCCGGTACGCCCCCGTGTAGGCGGCGAGCGCATCGGCCACCCGGTCGTCGGGCGTGACGCTTGCGACGAGCTCGCCGGTGAGAAAGAAGATCTTGCGTCTCGCGTCCTCCGGGTCGGCCCGGGACCCGATCACCCCCGCTGCCGTGAGGTCCTGGAGGTGTACCGAGACCGTTGACTTTGCCCGCCCGGCAAGGGCGACGATCTCATCGAACGTGTACTCGCGTTCCCGGAGCGCTGTAAGGATCGCGCGCCGCACCGGGTTCTCGACCGTCCGCATCCCGTCCCGTGTCGAATACAGGTCTATCTCCAGGTTCGGTTTCGGCCGGCTGGTTCTCTCTCTGCCGGTCATCTCCTGCTCCATAGACTAAGATCGAAAGGATGATATATCAAATGTTCGGATATAATAGAACGTTCGTTTAATTACGAACAACATGAGGGATACATATGATGGCTACGAAACTCGCCCCCGGCGTCTACTGGGTCGGGGCAATCGACTGGAACCTGAGGGAGTACCACGGCTACACCCTCCCCGGAACGACCTACAATGCTTACCTTGTCCGGGGTGAGAAGACGGCGCTGATCGACGGCGCCTACCACGGGTTCGAGGGGGAGGTCCTTGGTCGTATCGAGTCTGTCTGCAACCCCGGCGCGATCGATTACATCGTCGTGAACCATATCGAGATGGACCACTCCGGCACCCTGCCGGCGTTCGTGCGGCGGATGCCCGATGTCCCGATCTACTGCACGGGGCGGGCCGCGGCCGGCCTTGCGCGCCACTACGATATCAGCGGCTGGAAGATCCATGTCGTGAAATCCGGCGACACCCTCGACCTCGGCGGAAAGACGCTCACCTTCCTTGAGGCCCCGATGCTCCACTGGCCCGATTCGATGTTCACCTACCTCGTGGAGGACGCCATCCTCTTCCCGAACGACGCGTTCGGGCAGCATGTGGCAAGCGCCGCCCGGTTCGACGACGAGCTCGGGAAGGATGCAGCGATGGCCCACGCGCAGAAATTCTTTGCAAACCTGATCATACCGCTCGCGCCGAAGGTCCTGAAGAAACTCGACGAGGTCGGCGGGCTCGGGATCGATATCAGGATGATTGCGCCGAGCCACGGCATCGTCTGGCGGTCCTACGCCGGAGATATCCTCAAGGCCTACACCGACTGGAGCCGGGGTGTCGCGAAGGAGAAGGTCACGATCGTCTACGACACCATGCACGGCTCGACCACGATGATGGCCCGCGCGATCGCTGAAGGGATCATGGCCGAGGGCGCCGACGTCCGGGTCTGCCTCCTCCGCGACGGCCGCTATGAGGGGACGCACCGGAGCGATATCGTTACGGATATCCTCGACTCAAAGGCGGTCATCATCGGGTCGCCAACGCTCCAGGACGAGGTCCTCCCCACGGTGGCCGGGTTCCTCAGTTACCTCCGGGGGCTCGCGCCCGGCCGGCTTACCGCAAAGAAGATCGGGTGCGCGTTCGGGTCGCATGGCGGCATGGGCGGTGCGGTCGCTCAGGCAGAAGCTGCCCTGAAGGCGGCCGGGATCGAGGTGATCGACGGCGGGTTCCAGGTGAACTACCGCCCGGACGGCGACGAACTCGGCCGGGCCTACGAACTCGGGCGGAGGGTGGTGCAGGAGATCCGCGCCCGGTGATCTCGTCTTCCCATACACGTTCTCCGAATCCCGATATGCACCCGGTGTTTCACGCCCGCCGGATGTCCCTATCTGCCGGACTGATCGGCCCAACCACACCCCCGGGCGATACCCGGGGTCCATACTCTCGTTCGCTCTCCTTCACGCCGGTGCAGCAGAGACGGGCCTCGTTGTCGTGCGGGGGAATATCGCGGGGGAAGATGTAATCGTGATGAGCGGCATCTACCTCCCGTGATGCCGGACAAGACGAGCGTTCTGCGGGGAGACGGGCGGGCATGAGAAGCCGGGGCTGGATCCTGCTCTCCCTTCTCCTCAGCGGCGCAACACTCACAGTTCTCCTCGCGGTGACCTTCACCCCCGAGACCCGGGCCTACCTCGGTGAGGTCAGCGTCGCCGCCCTCTTCCTCGCCCTCGGGCTCCGTGCCGCGGCGATCGTCTGCAGGATCGCGCGGATCCGGGTCCTCTGCGGCGGTCTCGGCTACACCATGCCGTTCCGGGGCCTCGCGGAGCTCCAGTTCCTCTCACTTCTCGCCGGCTCGATCACGCCCGGTCAGGTCGGCGGCGAACCTGTCCGAATCCACCGGCTCTCGCGTTCCGGGCTTGCCATCGGGGATGCCGTTGCCGTCGTCGTCGCGGAGCGGGTGCTTGACCTTGCCGTAGTTGTCGCTCTCACCCTCGCGGCCCTGCTCGCCGTCCGGCACCTCTGGGGCTACCTCGCCGCTACCGTCCTCTACCCGGTGGCCGCCTTCCTGCTCCTCGCCCTCGGTCTCCTGCTCGCGCTCATCCTCCTGATCCACCGCCCGTCGTTTCGGAGGAGGGCGGTGGACGGTGTTGCCGCCCGGGTGATCGACCGGTGCAGCCGGAGCCGGCGTTGGCTCCGGTTCTGTCCGGGTGCCGGGACTGCGAGCTCCCTTGCGGAGCGGATCAGCCGTGAGGCCGAGACGTTTGCCGCAGGGCCATCCCGGTTTGCGCGGGCCGGCCGGCGGGCTATCGGTGGTGCGCTCACCCTCACCGTCCTTGAATGGACCCTTTATTTCTCGGTATCCTCGGCCCTGCTCGTTGCTCTTGGTCTACCGCCTTCCCTCCCGGAGTCGCTCCTCTTCCAGGGGGTTCTCCAGATGGTCGCGACCATCCCGCTCATTCCCGGCTCGTCCGGGATCGCCGAGATCGGCGCCGTCACGCTGTATCGCCAGCTCGTGCCCGCTTACCTCCTCGGTATCTTCGTCGTCCTCTGGCGGCTGACCCTCTACTACCTCAACATCCCTCTCGGTCTCCTTGCGGGTGTTCTTGCCGCGAAGGAGGGGATCGGTGAGGGCGAGGCCGATCCCTATCCCACTGAAAACCTATAACCCTTATGAGACCCAAATCTATCAATTAACGCGATATGACCGAATTTTTCCTGTTCACCAGACAATCGATGAGTATTCGGATCTCCGGCGGGGGAGGATCATGATCACCGATACCGATATGTATGCCCTCTCGATCATCACCGAGAACAGGGCCGGCGTGCTGCGCGATGTGGCCACGGTGATGGCGGATTACCAGGCCAATATCCAGATGATCCAGCAGTCGATCATCACCTCCGGCCCGAACACCGGGAAGGCGTACCTCTACTTCGAGTTCGAGGAGTGCGGGAACCACGGCGAACTGATCGCCGACTTATCAAGGGTGCCGTCGGTTGTCGAGGTCACGATCTACCCGCCGTTCTCCCGGATATTCGGGTCCCGGGTGATCATCATCGGCGGTGGTGCGCAGGTGGCGCAGGTGGCGCTCGGCGCCGTGAACGAGGCGGACCGCCACAACATCCGCGGCGAGCGGATATCGGTCGACACGATCCCCCTTGTCGGGGAGCAGACCCTGGCCCTCGCCGTGGACGCGGTGGCCCGGCTCCCCCGGGCGTGCATTCTGGTGCTTGCCGGGTCGCTGATGGGGGGGGAAGTCTCGCGGGCCGTCGACCGGGTCCGGCAGGCCGGCATCCCGGTGATAGCCCTCAAGATGGCGGGGAGCGTCCCGCAGCACGCCGATCTGGTCGTGACCGACCCCATCCAGGCCGGCGTCTTCGCCGTGATGCACGTCAGCGGCAAGGGGGTCTTCGACATCAACCGCGTGCGTGGACGTGAGTTCTGATGAATTCGATCGATATGGCTGTCAAGGTGCTCTCGCGGGACGGGCTTATCGTCTATCCCACCGAGACGGTCTACGGCCTCGGGGCGGACGCTCTCTCCGAGGATGCGGTGATGCGGGTCTATGAGGCCAAGAACCGGCCGCTGGGTAAACCGGTCTCCGTTGCGGTCTCGGATATGGAGATGCTCTGTGCCGTCGCCGTGGTGGACGAGGCTGCACGGGCCTTCATCGACCGGTTCCTGCCCGGCCCGGTGACGGTGGTCCTCCCGGCGAAGTCCTGCCTGCCGGAGGTCCTCACCGGCGGCACCGGTCTCATCGGGATCCGGTGGCCCGAGAACGAGATAGCCATCGCTATCATCGCGCGGTTCGACACGCCGATCACGGCCACGAGCGCGAATATGTCTGATGATATCCCGCCGGTCCGGCCCGAGGAGGTCTCCGTCCCCTACGACTACCTGGTTGACGGCGGGGAACTTCCCGGGACGCCGAGCACGGTGGTGGACCTGACCACCCGGCGCATCCTGCGGAAGGGGGCGGAATGGGAAGCAGTGGAAGCGTTCCTGGAGACCCTGCAACCATGACCTCCATACGGCTCCGTGACTTCATCGAGGACCGTGAGGGCTGCATCTATGCGGTCTCGAACTACGACAACACCGATCGGGTAGGGTGCATCCTCCGTTACGTCCCCGATGCGGACGGGGAGCGGACGGGCATCACCGGCCGGCGGTACCGGAAGTACGACTTTGCCGAGTCTTTCGCCTGGATCCGGGAGCATAAGCCGGAGTATCTCGACGCGGTCCACCGGGTGCCCTGCTGCGATGTGGTCCGGGTCTACAAGCCGGAGGAGGAGATCGGGAAGGTGGCGGCCCGGAACGCCCGGGTGCGGAGGCTCCTCTCCCGCTTCGACCTCCCGACAGGCTCGTTCGGGTGCACGGGCTCGCTCCTCTGCGGCCTGGAGAACGCCGCCTCCGATATCGACCTGGTGGTCTACGGCGACGCCTGGTTTGCCGCCCAGCGCCAGCTCCGGCACCTGGTGGGCGCGGGGGTGATCCCGGGGATGAGCACTGCGATGTGGCGGAAGGTCTACGACAAGAGGGTGCCGGAGATATCGTTTGAGGCCTTTGTCCTGCACGAGCAGCGGAAGTGGAACCGGGGCGAGTTCGAGGGGACCTACTTCGACCTCCTCTACACCCGGGCCTACGGGAACCTGGACGCGGTCCCGGCCGGGAAGGGGACAGTGCTTGGCCGGGCGACGATCGAGGCGACGGTCACGGACGCCTCTCTCTCCTTCGACAGCCCGGCGGTCTACGCCGTGGACCACGACGATGTATCCCGTGTGCTCTCCTTCACCCACACCTACTCAGGCCAGGCGCTCGCGGGCGAGGTCATCGAGGCAAAGGGCGTCGTCGAGGAGCACGGCGACGAACGGTGGCTGATCGTGGGGACGACCCGCGAGGCGAAGGGCGAGTATATCGTTTCGAAGACGCTGCTTGAGAGCGTTTAGAAGAGATCCGAGAGTCGCCGCGGGCCGGCCATGCATCGCTCGAAGTGAGGGCAGCCGTCGCATGGGGCCCGGAGGGGCCGCGGCGGGATATCGCCTGCGACGACCCGTTTTGCGGCCCGGACCGCCCGGACCATCTCCCGCCGGTCGCGGGGCTGGGGCTCGACGAACCGGCAGACGCCGCTTGCGACATACTCGACGTAGCCGCCGGCGACGGCGCGCCCGAGGGTCTCTTTGAGGCAGGCAACGTAGCAGGCGACCCGGAGACGGTCGGTGCCGTAGGCCCCGGCTTTCGGCGCGGTGCTCGATCGGGCGATGGCGAACGTGCCGTCTTCGAACACCTTGTCTACCCTTCCCCGGATGCCGAGGGTGTCGGACTCGACGGCAAGGTCGGTCTGGACCGGCGTCTGCCAGGCGGTCTCCCGGCAGGCGGCGACACACTCGTCGAGGAGGTCCCGGGACTCCGGCGGGGCGTCGGGGAGAACGCAGAGGATCTCCTGCCAGATCTCTTCCGACTCGAGGAGTTCCCCGAGGTGGGTAGAAACCTGTTTGCAAACGGTGTAGCGGGCCGACTCCGGGTGCTCCTCCGAGCGCTCGAAGTAGTAGCGCCGGGGGCAGATGTGGCAGGCGACGACGCCGGAGACCGGGATGTAGTCAGTCATGGATAGCGTGGTCCCGTTTGAGAAGACGTATGCGTTCTCTCTATTTATCGGGATACGCTCGGCGCGGAGTTCCGGACGTCCGGGACGAACGCTTATCCCGGAGTGGATCACAGAAGAAGGGTATGGCAAACCGCGAGATATCGGTCAACATTCCCAGCGACCTCGACCCGGTCTACTCCAACCGGATCCAGATCGCCTACAAGGAGGACGAGTTCACGTTCCTCTTCCTGCACGAGATCCCCGGCATGAACCAGGCGCGGGGGAAGGCAATCGTCTCGATCAGCCCCCGGCACGCGAAGAACCTGGTCGCGGTCCTCGCGAAGAGCGTCGCGGACTACGAGCAGAAGTTCGGGGCGATCGCCGGCCAGGAGAACGCCCCGCACCAGGAGGGCAACGTTACCATCCGGGGGTACTCCTGAACGGGGCCGGGTCGGCGAACCCCCGGCAGGTGATACCTTTTTAATTCCGGACGTACAATATTCTAGGGCAGTCGCCGCTGTGGCTTAGCGGTATAGCGGCTGATTCGTAATCAGCAGGTCGGGGGTTCAAGTCCCCCCAGCGGCTTCTATTATTCACGTTTAATTCTTTCAGGCAATCCTAGTAAGGTGTTTTTCCGACCACAATGCATGCTGAACTTAGCCGCACCAACAATCGACACCGTCTTCAGCTGCTAGCTGAAGTGCCACGATACGAGCGGCGAGATCTACTGCGTGACCTTCAGCTGCAATGCAGTCCGGATCTCGAGATACTGGGTGGATGCCATCCGCACCGCGGTTGAGGCCTTGGTGGACACCGTGCCGGCGCTGGCCTGAAGGGAGTTTAGAGAGATTTCCTTTTTTTCCGAATGTGGGCATCCATGGAGAATGAGGTGCTGTTCGTCGCGATTTTCGTCAGCGCCGGGCTGCTCGGATATGTGGTTATTCTAGGCCTTCTGATCATGTGGGACCAGGTTCTGGACCATATGGGCCGGACCGGGTCGGGGAAGAAGCAGGCGTGAGGACCTGCGCTGGGGGAAGGGAATAACCTCTTCTGTTGCAGAAATACGCCAGATTTGCCGATATTTCGGGTCGAAATCATCTGTTTTCAGCGACTCGGAAAGTCGCCATAATATGCCATTTTATTGATGAAATAAGAGCAATCCTCCTTTATATTGGCCGAATAAGAAGACTTGATTATGGGAGGATGAATCCCTGACCGTCGCAGAGATCTGTCATCTGAGGGTTTCTGTGAAAAAGACTTTTTTTTGTGAATTCGGCCGAAAATTTGGGTATTTAAGTGTTGCTGAACCATATGCACCTGCCCGGCTGACAGCCGCGAGCATGCCCGGCGCAGCTGGAGATGCGAGCAGCGGGCGGAGAGTACCGTCACGATGTGAGCGATAGCGAGTGAGGGCGTCAGCGGTGACGGAAACCGGGAACAAGCAGGGTGACACTCTGCAGCGATCATCGGCAGCAAAGAAACTCGCCCGCCCACGCTGTCCCGAAAAAGAAGAGGTTCCCCCACGGCCCCCGATGAGGAAGACAGCGACCGGCGGAGTGTCGGCCGTGGGTCTGCCGTTCTACGGGATCTGGCTGAAGCGGAAGATTGAGAAGCAGTATCGCGGGACATCAAGTCGAGATGTGATGGCCTGATGCTGCATCGGATGTAGGGCAAACTTTATCCTACTGTGCATAATTGAAGGGGGCCGAGATCTGACGTGGACTTTGATCTCGTCCACGCTAACGCGCATCAGATTGGTGAAAGATTATGGAGGCAATGGCAGTCCGGAGGTTTGAAGTCCCGCCGAGTCCGTGCCCACCGGAGGAGTTTTCTGGCAGGTTCATAGAGCGGAGGACGATACTGAAAACCCTCTCTCAGGTAAAAGATCGCGGACAGGTGATACTGATATCGGGCGCCTCTGGCTCGGGGAAAAGTTCACTCCTGAGATGGGCCGCCGATGAGATCCAGAAACCTGATGGGCTGGAAAGCCCCGCAATAATAAAGGAATTTTACGAAACGGCCGGAATGGGCCTAAAAGTATATTTAGACTTGCTCAAAGACCTGAAAGGTCATACAAAATTCGGCTGGTTCAAAAACATTATAGAGAACACTGGAGTCATTAAGTCTCTGAATACCACACTAGACCTTTTAGAGACGTTCACGTCGATTACCGAGCCGGTCGGGATAGGTATTCGAGTTGTGAGGGCTTTCACAGGGGCATTCGCCCAACCTCAAAAGGTTGAATATGACCAGATTCTCACCTCGTATCTCACGATATTTCGGAATATCAGTGCCGAGTTGCAGAAATATGACCGGTTCATTGCAATCCTTCTCGATGATGTCCAGTGGTCTTCCGATCTGGACTTCCGGCTGCTCAAAGATCTGGTTCGGAATGTACCCCCCAATATCGCTTTTTTGGTGACGTATCGCCGGGAGGACAGGACGCAACAAATGTACGAAGAACTTGTGGGAGAACTAAACCGGTGGAATCAAACAACTCTTTCTCTCTATTGCTTGAAGTCTGCAGAAATAAAAGATCTCGCTGCCCGGAGGTACGGTATATCTCTTGCTGATTCATCAGCTCGCTGCTTAGAGGAGCATGCCGGCGACCCGTTCAGCCTGATAGCCTGCTTCAATTTGTTACAAAAGAAGGGCTTGAGCCCCGATATTGGTAATTTGAGAACTGTTCTGCCGGAAGCACTCCAAAACCCTGCAAGATCATTTTTGGCAGGGCTTGATCAATCATCACGAGACCGCGTGAATTTGATTTGTATTTTGAAACAGCCCATTCCACTCCGAATTATTGTCTGTATGACAGAAACGCAGCCTACAGAAGCAGCGCGACTGCAATCCGATCTGGATAACGACATAGTGTTCAGACGAGTTGAACGAGGCCAGTATGATTTTGCTCACCCTTCGCTCCGAGAATACTGCAAATATGAACTCCCTGAAATTCAGGAACTTGAATTACACAAGAGAGCGGCGAAATGTTTTGAGGAACATCTGGATAGATTACCTGATAAACAACATGCATATCAATCTCTTGCCGAGCATGCTTTCCGAGGAGAAGATTATCAAAAGGCCCTCGATCTCAATTTCAAACTTGGCAGTGACTTATATGAACATTACGATTACTCAACCGCTCTCGAGCTGCTGGACAGGGCAAAGATCTCAGCAGAACAGTTAGATGAGCGGGGAAAACTGGCAACAGTACATCATTATTTGGGCATGGTTCATCAAATGTCATTTCATTTTCCAGAGGCGCTGGAATGTTACAGCCAAAGCTTGGCGGTCTGGCAGGAAATTGAGAATCAGGTAGGCGAGGCAAGAGCTCTCCATGCGGCGGGGATGCTATACTATGCGATGTGCGAGTATGACGAAGCATTGAACCAGTGCAACCGAAGCATGGCGATCATGCGGAAATGTGGTGACCGAGAAGGCGAGGCGGGAGTTCTCCGCCTGATAGGGGCGGTGCATGCAGAAGAACATCAATACGATACCGCACTGGACTATTTCAACCAGAGTTTGACGGTCTTGCGGGAAATTGGAGATCTTGATGGCGAGGCATTAAGCCTCCTTAGCATGGGAAATGCGTACAGGGCGATGCACAGATACGACCTAGCACTGGAATGTTGCAAGCAGAGCCAAGTGGCCGCAAGGAAAATCGGGTACCTTGATACCGTGGTTAGAACTCTCTTTGAAGCAGGGACGGTGTATTTGGAAACGCAACGATATGATGAGGCACTTGACTGTTATAATCAATGCCTGGCGATCGAGCGAGAAATTGGATATCGGGACGGCGAGGCCTTAACCCTCTGCCAGATAGGAATGGTTTTCCAAAGGATGCATCGGTATGACGAGGCGCTGGACTGCTACAACCGGTGCCAGGAGATCTCACAGGAAATTGGATTCCGTAAATGTGAGGCAAAAGCACTTTACCAGATAGGGACAGTGTATCAAGAAACGCATCATCATGATGAGGCGCTGGACCATTACAACCAGAGTCTGGCAATCGAGCAGGTACTCGTAGATCGAGATGGCGAGCCCTCAACATTCCAACGTATTGAAGCATTAGAGGCAAATAAAAATCAAACTTGATGGTTGTTTTCAAGCGGTTCCCTCTGTTCCAAAACCTTCTCCCCGCCGCAATCCTCCATCGTGATAGACCAGCAGATCCTCCCACCCCGAAGCCCTGACTCTCCAGCCCTGCCGTCGCCCTCATCCAGGCAGGGGTCACCCTCAAACCCATCTAAATGAGGACGAATTTGTGGTCTTGTCTGACTTTGCGTCGGCCTTTGAGGCCAGATTTTAGCCCGGGGATAACTGGCACATAGCACCCTGATTGCCGGAGACAGCGGGGTCGGAGGACCATATCGGTCATATGAGCGAGAGTAATTCTTGCGGGATTTAACTACGGGTCTGCTCGATATCGGCTGTCTGAGGGCTTCTGTGAGGAGGGTTTTTTCTGCAAATTCGGCCGAAAATGGGAGTATCTAGACATTGCTGAATCATATGCGCCTGCCCGGCGCAGCCGGAGATGCGAGCGGCGAGCGGGAACAGCGCCACGAAGCGAGTGCAGCGAGCGAGTGAGGGCGTCAGGAATGGCAATTTGAATCTCTCTGAGTTTTCTGGTTTTGGAGTGAATCCAGGTTCACCATGACCAACAAACAATCCAAAAAACGGATGACCCCCCATCCCTCTTCCGAAAGCCCACGGCCAACGACACCGGCATGCTGTCCCTCCCCGGTATCGCGTTCATGCCGCACTTCCCCGCAGCCGGTTACTACCCCATTGACTCCCCGCCGACGGGGCTCAGCACCGGTCCTCGGGCTCCCTGCGTCCTCGGAGTGCTTCTCGCCGGCTTTGCAGCCGCGAAGAAGGGGTAAACCGGTATTCACGATCTCTGGCCGCCGATACATATCACTGATACCTTTATAGATATATCATAGTTTACCGATACATATCACTGATATATAAAATGGGTATCATGATACAGTGATAATTGTGACCTCGATTGATCAGTCCCCGGAAGTCGTCGCGTTCATCCGGGAGGCGCTCGGTCTCTCGCCCGACGCAAGAGCCGACGATGTTGCAGTTCTATATCAAGCAATGGAGATTGAGTTGCCGTTGCAGCCGGATATCGTCTTCAAAGACGGCGATCGGCTCTACTTCGTCGAGGTAAAATCGAACGTTACGTCGATCGACACGATTGGCCGAATGCAGCTCTTACGGGAACTCTGGTATCGCCGGAGATCCAATTGGCACCCGGTCGAACTGGTCATCGCCGCCAAAACCATTCGCTCACGGGAAGAGCAGCTCGCACGGGAGCTCAGCATCCAGATAGTCAAACTCCCCTGGACACTCGGTCCACCCCTCCAACCCGAGTTCAAACCGTCGAAGAGCAGAATCACCTCCGAAAAATCCTGGAAGATCGTCTCCCGCCTGCTCAAAGAGAAGAGCACATCCATCCGGCAGCTGGCACTGCAGGAGAATGTCTCCTACGGCTGGGCACATAAAACCATTGAGATGCTCATGAGCCAGGGCATCGCGAAGAAGAACAACAGTTACGTCCAGATCGGCGATGTGAAAAAACTTCTGAACGGCATCGCCTGGGAGCGGCCGATGAAAAACCTGAGCCTCGCCGAGATCCCGGTCTCTTTCGGCGATTCGATTCCGGCAGCGAAGGACATCTCCTCAATGCTCTCCGAACAGAACGTGCCGTTCGCCTTCACCGGCTACACTGCCGGCGGGCTCTATACGGGATACGCAGTCCGCCAGGACGCGGTCTACCTCTACCTCGACAAGAAAAACCTCGACCTCTTCACTGAGTTCTTCAAAACATCCTCCTACGAGCCCGACCGGAGCAGCATTCGGGCATGGATCTACGCGCCGGACAGGGATGTCTATACCGACACGCGGCAGAAGGAGGGCATCACCGTCGTATCTCCTGCACAGAGCCTGCTCGACCTTGCAGGATTCGGGTACAGCGCGATGGATCTCACGAAAGCGATGGTGGAGATGTATGACGCTCTATGACCGGGGTCCGGAAGTCATTGAGCGCTCTCTCGCCGAGCTCCGGGAGATCGTCGCCTGGGTCAACGAACGCGAAGAAGATTAGCCCACTCCGATGACGAGCCTTATCGGGGGGTGGGCTGTCGATGCATACAACCCGTATGTCGGTTCCGTCGACATCGACTCTGTCACCAACAGCAACCCGCCGAAGCCTGATGCATCATCTGGTTCATCGCGGGGGATTTCATTACAGGCGATATACTCACCATACGACTGTGGAGAAAGGATCGGGAGCAGAAACCGTTATCCTTGACTTCTATTCAAGAGAACGCCGTGATCCGTTCGAGGGTGGCCGGGGAGAACTTGCGCTTGACTTCCTTGATGATCACACTGTCATCACGTCTATCAGGGGCAACATCCGGATGGCCATCCCGACACGCGGGGCGCTCCTGATTATGAAGCTGAAAGCCGTATGGGACCGCTCGTTCCGCTACGAACAGGGGAGATCGCCCGATCCCGAGTGGGAATACTCGAAACTCGTCAAAGACAATGCAGACGTTCTGGCTCTACTGGATCCTGAGCACGGTGGGCATGATCTCGATCTTGAACACCTCGGCGAGATGCTGAACTGTCATCGCTTCCTGAAGGAATGCATCGAGAGATTGCCGGGGTTGGACGATGCCCGGGAAAAATACGAACGGATGGATGAGAAAACCATTCGGCAGGTCTGCGAGGATTTCATGTCGGTGCTGTGAAGAGACAGGCTCAATGAGGTGGAGTCATTCCTCGAAAAGCTATGAGAACCATTTGGGGAGGGTATTTTATCCTCACCTCGCGGAGAGCGCCTCATTGAGCGAGAGGGATTCTTCCTCCTCGACCTCTTCCATCAAGAGCGCGAGTCCGCAGTCTTCGAGAAGTTCCTCGATCTTCTCGAAGGTCTCAATGTCAAGAACGACCCCGATCTTTCTGTCGTTGTCGGTTACGATGTACTGCCGCTTGATATTGATCACCGCTCACCACCTCCTGTCGTTCTCTCGCCTGCACGGGTATCCTGGGAGAGCGGAACGATAACTGGTGAGGTATTCCGGTGCCGCCATCGTTTTCTTCCCCTCACTGAATGGCCCGCTACTCCCGCGCCATCATCGCGGCCGCTTCTCTTTCGAGGTCGGTATACGGTTCTCCGGCGACGTCCACCACGATCCTGCGGACCGTCCCGGTGAACGCCCACGGCCGCTCGCCGGGATAGTCGCCGGTCACGGGATCGCCCGGGTCCAGTCCGACGGAAAGCCCGCCGCCGGCGATACCAAAGTACGCGGGCTGGGTCCTGATCCGTCCCTCACCCACTTTCCGGCCGTTGACGGAGATCGCGAGCGTCCCGTGTGCGGTGCCCTCCGGCTCCTCGCTCTCCTTCGTGAACGCAACGGAGAGCGTGACCCTGCCGGCAGGGAGTCCGGCGTCCGACGCGACCACCTGCTCGGTACCGACGAAGTTGTAGACGTATCGGGGCCGGTTATCCCTGACGTAGAGGGCGTGGCCCCCGAATCGGCCCCCGAGGGCGAAGAGGACTCCTTCTGCACCGCCATCCGGGATCTCGACGTCGGCGGTGATGGTGTAGGACCGGTTGCGGATGTTCGCCGCCACGCCTTCGGGGACCGGCGCGGTCTTCGGATAGTAGACGAAGAGGTTGCGTTGCGGCGCGGGCCGGGGCCGGGGGCTGGTCAGGACTTCCGGAGCGGTGCGATCTTCGAGCGGCAGCCCCCGGTACTTCCCGGCCTCGTGCCACCAGAGGGCGATCATCTCAAAGAGTTTACGCGGGTGCTCGTCGGCCAGATTATGTGTCTCCGAGCGATCGTCCCCGGTATGGTAGAGCTCCCAGGTATCTTCGGCGAAGTGGCCCCATCCGGCCATCGCCGGGTGCGTGGTGACCGCCTTCCAGCCATCGTGCCAGATCCCGCGGGAACCGAGCATGGAGTAGAACTGGGTATGCCGCTCTGTGGACGCATCGCCCTTCTCGAAGGTATAGCGCATGCTGACGCCCTCAACAGGCCACTGGGCGTAGCCCTTCACGGTATCGGGCATCGGGATACCGATACATTCCAGGATGGTGGGCGCGATGTCGACGGCATGGTGGTACTGGTGGCGCATCTCCCCCGTTGTCCGAATGCCCCGCGGCCAGTGGATGATGCAGGGGTCGGCGATGCCGCCGGCGTAACAGTAGCGCTTCCACATCTTGAACGGGGTGTTGAACGCCATCGCCCAGCCCGAGCAGTAATGGTTGTATGTCTTCTCGCTCCCGAGGTCGTCGATAAACTGCAGGTTCTCTTCGAGAGAGTCCGGAATGCCGTTAAAAAACCTGTTCTCGTTGACCGAGCCGTTCGGCCCGCCCTCGGCGCTGGCACCGTTGTCGGAGACGAGCACGATCAGGGTGTTCTCAAGTTCGCCGCTCTCTTCGAGGAAGCCGATGAGCCGGCCGATCTGGGCGTCGGTGTGGGAGAGGAACCCGGCGTAGACCTCGGCCATCCGGGCAAAAAGGCTCTTCTCCGCACCTGAGAGCGAGTCCCATGGTTTGACGGCGTCCAGTTCCGGGTATGGCTGTCCGTCGGGACCCGTCCTTGCCTCCGGCGTGCCGATGGGGTTGATCGGCGGCAGTTCCGTATTCTCCGGGACGATCCCCATCTGCTTCTGCCGTGCAAGCACCCTCTCGCGGCAGCGCTCGTAGCCCATATCGAACCTGCCCTTGTAGCGATCAGCCCACGCCTTCGGGACATGATGCGGGGCGTGGGCGGCGCCGGGGCAGTAGTACATGAAGAAGGGCTTTGCCGGGTCGATCTGCCTCGCGTCCCGGACGAACGCGATCGCCGTATCGGTCAGGTCTTCGGTGAGGTGGTAGCCATCTTCGGGCATCGCCGGCTGTCCGACCGGGTGGTTGTCGTGGACCAGGGCGGGGTAATACTGGTTCGTCTCGCCGCCCAGGAATCCGTAATACCGTTCGAATCCCCGGCCGATGGGCCAGTTTCGCCTGGTCGCGGCCAGGTGCATCTCGTCCTGCGGGCAGAGGTGCCATTTGCCGAGCATATAGGTGTTGTAGCCCCGCTCGACCAGCACCTCTGCGAGGGTGGCGCACTCGAACGGGATGTGGCCGTTTGAGTTCGGAAACCCGGTGGTCGCTTCTGCGACGCAGGCCATCCCGACGGTGGTATGATTCCTGCCGGTCAGCAGGCAGGCGCGGGTCGGGGAGCAGAGCGCTGTCGTGTGCCACTGCGTGTATAATAAGCCGTTTGCCGCCAGGCGATCGATGTTCGGTGTATCTATCAGCCCGCCGTAACAGGAGATGGCCGAGAACCCGACGTCGTCGAGGACGATCATCAGGACGTTCGGGGCACCCTCAGGCGCCTTTGGTTCTTCATACGGTGTCCAGTCGGCAACGGAGTCCCGGACATCGACATTGACGACACCCTTCCACTCTTCAGGCATACCTTCTCCCCCCATCGAAATTGGTGAACAGGGTTCCGCAAGATATCTTGTCGTTTATATAGTTGTCATCGAATATCCTGGTGACGACCTGCCGCTACGTTAACGGCTCGTGCGCCCGCAGCATCTCTTATACTTCAAACCGCTCCCGCAGGGGCAGGGCTCGTTCCGGCCCACCTTTGCCGCGAGCATCGGCATCACCTCGCCCGCGGGCCGCCCCCGCCGGAGCAGGTCGGCCATCATCCGCATCGGGCGGTCGGCGTGGGAGAAGAAGGTCCGGTAACCATCGCAGAGGTAGTTCAAGCCCCCCTCGCCGTCCGGCGCCTCGATGAACCGGTTCTTCGGGCATTCGCCGTTGCAGACGGCGAGGAAGTTACATTCCCGGCAGTACCGGGGGAGCGTGTCGCGCTTGGCCGTCCCGAACCGCCGTTGCGCCTTCGAGGCGACGAGCTCAGCGAGCGGTGTCGTGATGATGTTGCCGAGGAGGTGGCCCGGCTCGACGAAGTGGTCGCAGGAGTAGAGGTCGCCGTTGTGCTCGAGCGCCACGCCAAGGCCGCAGGTCGGGGCGAAGACGCAGACCGTCCCGGCCATGCCGAGCCAGCCCGCGAGCGCCCAGTCGAAGTTCAGGACAAACATCCGGCCGACGTCGCGCCCGACCCACTCATCGAAGATCGCGACCAGGAACCGACCCCATTGATCCGGCCGGACGGACCGGCCGGTGACCGCGTTCCCTTCTTCCTCCCGCTCGACGATGGGGATGAACTGGATATACGGTGCAGAGAGTTCGTCGCGGAAGAACCGGTAGACCTCGAGGGGGTGGTCGGCGTTCGTCCTGTTCACCGCACAGAGGATGTTGAACTCGACATGATGCTTCCGGAGCAGGCGGGCGGCGTTGAACACCCGGTCAAACGTGCCCCGTCCCTGCCGGTCCCTCCGGTAGACGTCGTGGAGCTCCCCGGGGCCGTCCATCGAGAGGCCGACCAGGAAGTTGTTGTCGTGGAAGAACCGGCACCATTCGCCGTCGAGGAGGATGCCGTTCGTCTGGAAGGTGTTCTCGATGCGAGTTCCAGGTCTTGCATACCTCTTCTGGACCGCCACCGCCCGCCGGAAGAACTCGAGCCCTATCAGGGTCGGTTCTCCCCCCTGCCAGGCGATCGTCACGAGGGGCACCGCGTGCCCTGCGATGGTCTGGCGGACGAACTCCTCCATCACCTCATCGCTCATCCGAAAACTGCTATCCGGGTACAGGTGCTCTTTCTTTCTGTAGAAACAGTAGGCACAGTCGAGATTGCACCGTGCGCCGGTCGGTTTTGCCATGACGTGGAAGGCGGGGGGCGCCCCCTCGCCGGACCCGCTCATCGGCCGGCCCCGTTCCCGCTGCACCGGCCGGAGGCGTTGAAGACCGGAGATAGGCCTGGTTCCGGCGTAGTCGACCATCCCTTCCGATACAGGTGCGAATTGCGTACGAACGCCTCCCGACAAAGCAGTGTTTCCTCTGCGGGCAGTGCTCTCATGCTCCCTCCTTTTTCAAAGACTGCGTGAGGGTTCTCCCGAAGAACAGAGGCTGGAGAACGAAGTAGATCGCCACGGAGATGTATATTGCGATTGCCACCCGGGGCAGGAACAGTGCGAGCAGCACCCCGATTCCATCGAGCACGATGCCGTATCGCCGCCGGTGCTCCAGACCCCGGAGATCCGTGTCTCCAAAACTGTCGATGAGGAGTTCCGGACGCCGGACAAGGTAATTCATGATCCTGTTCAGCATGAGCGACGCGAGGAACAGGTCCAGCCCGTAGATGAACACCGCCAGCCGCGAGCCCGGCCCGATGAGGTGCGTGGCCATCAGGCTCGTGGAGAACGGGAGCAGAGAGACGAAGAAGAGCATCACGAGCGTCATGCGGACTGTAACGCCGTTTTCGTGTGCTGTCATCCGGGTAATGGACATATGCGTGATCCAGAACCCGCCGATAAATGCGAAACTGATGATGTAGGCGAGGAAGTCGGGCCACGTCTCAAGAAGCGCCCGCAGCAGGTCATCGGTGGCTTCCGGCACGGGAATTTCGAGGACGAGCAGGGTGATGACGATGGCAAAGACTCCATCGGCAAACGCACTCAGCCGGTCGGCAGGAAGCATGTCGGTCAGGCGATCTCGATCGGACGTCTTCGGACTCTCATCGCGGGCGGCCATCATTCCTCACCTCCGCGCCGGCAGGAACGTGAGCGTTCGCATGAGAACGATACGACCCGGGATGTGTGCCCGGCGGGTATGGGAATCGACCACCCCTTTCGATACCCACCGGATCTCACCTCAATTCCCGAAGCGCTCACTACGCCGTGCAGTTCAGGTCATCATAAAGGCTCTGCTGTTCCTCCCGGACGGCCTGTACCTGCGGGCGGATGGCCTGGATGGCTTCGATGACGGTCACATCGTCGGGAAGGTCCTCTACGGCCTGATTGAGGTTATCATAGGCCGCGTTGAGATCGTCGACCCGGATGTTGGCGAGCTCTCCTGCGGATTCCCTGACACTCTCCATGGCGGACCGGACCTGGTCCCGTCCCTCCCGAATATCTCCCACTGAAGTCCTCAGGCTCGTGTTCTCCATGCTCTCAAGCGCCACTCTGAGTTCTTCGAGGTCCTGGCAGAGCTGCGCCTCCGCCTCCTCCTCAGACGGCTGGACACATCCGGCACCGGCACAGGCCAGGATGAGGATCAGCAAGATCGAGAGTACTCCCGTTTTCTTCATGCCTATCTCCCGGGCAGGATGACTGCCCGGAGCCGAATGATAATAGCAGTTATATAAAATTATCCCAATGCATTGCGGCGAACCGGGTGTTACGCAACGGTTCTCCCGTATTCCCCCATACCGGGGAAAACAGCGGCAGATACCCATCGTTACGAGCAAAGAGGGGGGAGGTCGTACCTCCACGCCCGGGATGCTATCCTGCCCCTCCCTCCGGTCACCCCGGCAACCGGAACGAAACGACGATCGCCGTGATGCCCCCGACGATGGCGAGCCCCGCAAGGAGCAGCACCAGGCCGACAGCCGCGACGAGCGGGTTTGCGATCAGGACCAGGCCGAAGATGATGCTCAGGATGCCGAGGATCCCCGTTCCCCACCCGGGACCGGAGAACCCCTGCGCCATGTAGACCGCCCCGATGATCAGCCCCTCCACGCCGATGATGAGGGCAAAGACGGTCGGGACGAGGATGGCGCTATAGAGGGGATAGGTGAGGACGAGGATTCCTGCAAGGATACCGAGGATACCGACCAGCAACTTCCAGCCCCGGCCCGTTCTATCCGTAAACAGGCCGATGAGCGCGACGATACCGTTGAAGAGCCAGTAGAAGCCGAGGAACGTGACGAGGAGCGTCAGCGTCTGGATGGGGTAGATGAAGAAGAGAACGCCAAAGATGACCGCGATAACGCCGAGCAGCAGCACGAGCCAGCGTGACGGGGCCAGAGCAGCGCCGGACTCATAGGTGCCGGCACCGAACTGCGTGTTAACCATAACAACACCGTGCGGAGAGCACGCTACCACCATATAGAGGTATCTGCCCCCCGGCCACCCGGCCCGGCGGAGTGAGCGGTACTCCACCGGGCCGGTGCATCCGTTATCGGGCAGCAGGCCCTTCTACCGGCCGGGGAGAAGAGCCCTTCTTCCTGTAGACGAGCCTCCGCGCTCCCTCCCCCAGCACCTGTTCGGGGGTCATATACCCGGAGATCTGGATGATCCGGGCGACGAGCCCCGTCCACCCGGTCTGGTGGCTGGCGCCCACGCCGGCACCGTTGTCGCCGTGGAAGTACTCGTAGAAGAGGAGGTAGTCGCGCCAGTTGGGGTCGTCCTGGAACTTTTTAGTGTAGCCGAAGACCGGGCGCCGATCGCTCTCATCGCGGAGGAAGATCCGGGTCAGGCGCCGTCCTATCTCCTTGCTCACCTCAAAGAGGTTCATCCGGTTCCCCGACCCGGTCGGGCATTCCACAGTAAAGTCGTCCCCGTAGTAGGCGTAGAGGTTTAACAGCGCCCGGATCAGCATGACGTTCATCGGGAACCAGATCGGCCCCCGCCAGTTGGAGTTCCCGCCGAACATGGCCGAGTTGGAGTCGGCCGGCAGGTAATCAACCCTGTATTCCTGCCCGTCCTGGTAAAAGATATAGGGATTGTTCAGGTGTGCCCACGAAAGGGACCGGATCCCGTAATCGCTCAGGAACTCGTTCTCGTCCAGCATCCTTGCGAGGACCCTTCGCAGCTTCTCCTCGGTGAGGAGCGAGAGGAGGAGCCGTCCTCCGACGCCGGGCCGGCCGGCGTTCGCGATCGTGGACGTCATGCGCTCATGATACTGCCTGAACCACCTGGCCCGCTCTATGAACTCCGGCATCTGCTCGATCATCTCCCGGGTAAAGACCGTGCTTGCAGCAAGCGGCAGCAGCCCCACCAGGGACCGCACCTTGAGACGTGTCGCGCTGCCGTCGGGCAGGCGGAGGAGATCATAATAGAAGCCGTCCTCTTCGTCCCACATCCCATCGAGGCCCTCGCCCATGCTGTTCATCGCCGAGGCGATCCAGACGAAGTGCTCGAAGAACTTGGTCGCCATCTCCTGGTAGACCGGATCGTGGACGGCGAGTTCGGAGGCGATCTCCAGCATCGTCTGGGCAAAGAGGGCCATCCACGCCGTCCCGTCGGCCTGCTCCAGGTAACCCCCCGTGGGCAGGGGTGCGCTCCGGTCAAAGACCCCGATGTTGTCGAGGCCGAGGAACCCACCCTCAAAGACGTTCTGGCCGGTGCGGTCCTTGCGGTTCACCCACCAGGTGAAGTTCATCAGCAGTTTCTGAAACATCCTCCCCAGGAACTGCACGTCCCCGGCGCCCAGGATCTCTTTCTCCGTGCGGTAGATGAAGAGGGCGGCCCAGGCGTGCACGGGGGGGTTGACGTCGGAAAAATTCCATTCATAGGCCGGAATCTGGCCGTTCGGGTGCAGGTACCGCTCGCGCAGCATCAGGTCGAGCTGGTTCTTGGCAAAGTCCGGGTCCACCATGGCAAGGGCGAGGGTATGGAACGCCAGGTCCCATGCCGCATACCAGGGGTACTCCCACTTGTCGGGCATGGATATGATGTCGGCGTTCACCATGTGGAACCAGGAGTTGTTCCTGAGCGAGGACCGCTGGCCGGGCTCGTGCCCATTCAGCCAGCGGTCGACCTCGTAGAGGTAGTACTGCTTCGTCCAGAGCATGCCGGCAAGCGCCTGCCGCATCACGTTCGCCGCATCGGGGCCGACCGACGGCGGGGTGATGTTCTCGTAGAATGCGTCCGCCTCCTGCATTCGCTCTGCGAACACGCTCTCAAAGGCGCTCCCGAAGAGAGGGCTCTCCTCCGAGGGCGGGGCCTGGTTCAGCCGCAGCCGTATCGTCTGCGCCTCCCCCGGAGCGAGGGTCAACCGGTAGTGTGCGGAAGCTTTGGTCCCGGACCCCTCCGGGTTCACGGCATCGGCCCGCCCCGAAACGATGCAGTCGTTGATGCCGTCTTTGGCGAACGGCGAGGCGTTCGGGGTGCCGAAGAGACGCTCCGTGTTGGTCTCGTTCTCGGTGAAGAGAAGTTCGGGGGCGCCCTCGCAGGAGAGATACCGCTGTCCGAGAGCGGGGTGATCGGCCGCGATCACGCCGGTCCCCGGTGGACCCTCCGCCCTCCGGAGGGACGGCCTCTTGCCGCCCTGCTCCCAGGTGTTGCGGAACCAGAGGGTAGGGAGCACGTGGAGGGACGCCTCCTCCGGGCCGCGGTTATGGACGGTGATCTGCACCAGGATATCCTCCGGGGACGCCTTCGCGTACTCCACAAAGACGTCGAAGTAGCGGTCGCCGTCGAATATCCCGGTATCGATGAGCTCGTACTCCAGGTCATACCGGTTGCGCTGGCGGTTGGTCTCGACGAGGTCGTTGTATGGGAACGCGGCCTGCGGGTACCGGTAGAGGTACTTCATGTAGGCGTGCGACGGGGTGTTGTCGAGGTAGTAGTAGTACTCCTTCACGTCCTCGCCGTGGTTTCCCTCGGCGTTCGTAAGGCCGAAGAGCCGTTCTTTGAGGATGGGGTCGGCACCGTTCCAGAGGGCGAGCGCAAAACAGAGGAGCTGGGAGTCGTCGGAGATGCCCGCAATCCCGTCCTCCCCCCACCGGTAGGCGCGGGACCGGGCCTGGTCGTGCGTGAAGTAGGCCCAGGAATTGCCATCCCACCCGTAGTCCTCCCTCACCGTTCCCCACTGCCGTTCGCTCAGGTAGGGCCCCCACCGCCGCCAGGGGATACGGCTGCTGCGGATCTCGAGCAGCCGTTGCCCCTCGGCCGTGCCGGGCACAAACGTCACAGGTGTCATGCGCGAGTCAGACTATCCGTCAGATAATATATTTTTCGAGGAATCAAAATCCGGGTTGCCCCAATGGCACCTTGCAGCGCCTCGTCCCGTGTATCCGGGAGAACCGGCGGTCCCGGCTCACGGGGCGTGGCCTGCCGATGCAGCGGCGGGAATGCACCCTGACCGCTACGGCAGGCGGACCACAAGAGGCCCTTGCCGCTGGCGCCATCCCGACCCTCCTGTTTTCCCGTACGGAGGCCACGCTGCCCGTACCGGCGCCGGGCAGTTAGGTTAATATATGCCACCGTCACCTGACGGAATCGATTCAAGGGCTGAGATCATGAATACTTCCGCAGATCCGGCTCTCCGGACGCCGGCAGCAACCCCGCAGGGGGTGCTCCTGCCGCTTGCGCTCGCCCAGTTCATCTGCAGCTACGCCACCTCGAACATGAACGTGGCCATAAACGACATTGCCACCGACCTGGGGACGACCGTCGGCGGCGTCCAGACGACCATCGCCGTCTTTACGCTCACGATGGCGGCCCTGATGATCCCCGGCAGCAAGCTGACGGACATCCTGGGCCGCACCTACCTCTTCAGGCGGGGCCTCATGGTCTACGGGGTGGGAGCACTGGTAGCGGCAGCGGCGCCGGGGCTCGGGGTCCTGATCCTCGGCTACTCGCTCCTCGAAGGCATCGGGACCGCGCTGCTGATCCCGCCGGTATACATCCTCGCAACGATCTTTTATCCCGACCTCACCTCACGCGCCCGGGCCTTCGGCGCGATCAGCGCGGCGGGCGGCATCGGGGCGGCGGCAGGCCCGCTGATCGGCGGGATCATCACCACCACGATCAGCTGGCGCGCCGCCTTTGTCGTGCAGGCCCTCGTCGTCGGGATAGTCATCATCCAGAGCAGGAAGATCGTCGACCCGGGCGTGCAGGGCGAGAAAACCGCCTTTGACATCGTCGGAACCATCCTCTCGGCGGCGGGACTCTTCTTCATCGTGGTCGGCATCCTGCAGGCCTCGACCTACGGCTGGGTCAGGGCCGGCCAGGATTTCGTCATCGGCAATACGGTCGTGATCCGCGAGGGCGGCATCTCCCCGGTATGGATCTTCGTGCTCATCGGTGTGGTCTTACTCGCCCTCTTCTTCCGGCATATCCGGGCCAGGGAACGGGCGGGCAAGGAGCCTCTGCTCTCCACCAGGCTGTTTAAGAACCGCACGTCAAACCTCGGCCTCATCACGCAGAACATCCAGTGGCTGGTCCTGGTGGGCCTCTCCTTCGTGGTCTCCGTCTACCTGCAGACGGTGCGGGGCTACAGCGCGATCGAGACCGGCCTGATCCTCACGCCGGCCACGATCGGTGTTCTGCTCTCCTCGATGGCCGCAGGGAGGCTGGCACGGAGGCGTCCCCAGGCGCTGCTGATCCGGCGGGGCTTTGTCGTGACGGTGGCCGGCATCCTCCTCCTGCTGCTGCTGGTGCGGGAGACCTCGAACGTCCTTACCTTCGTGCCGGGTCTCTTTCTGGTCGGTTTCGGCGTCGGGGTGATGCTGACCTCCTCGGTCACCGTCGTCCAGTCCGCCTTTCCCGAAGAGGACCAGGGGGAGATATCGGGCCTCTCGCGCAGCGTCTCGAACCTGGGCTCCTCGCTCGGCGTGGCCATTGCGGGAACCGTCATCGTCTCCAGCCTTGTTGAGGGGAACCTGGGCTATGCCCTCGCGCTGGTAGTTCTGGTGGTGTTTGCGGTTGGAGGTCTTGCAGCCGCGTTCCTGCTGCCCGCGACGCCGGTGCCCCCGGCCCCGGAGCCCGGGCCCGGCCCGGCCTGACCGGCAGGTACTGCGCCCGGTACTCCTGCCCGTCCTGGTATACAGCGGCTCTCTTCACCGTCCCTTTCCGGCCGACGGATTATGAGGGCGAACGAGTGCCCGTGCCGGGGCACCGTCGCCGCCGAGGATCTTCAGCGGCAGGCAGACCAGGTCTACCGGGCCCGGCGACACCTCCTTCAGGTTCAGCCCCTCGATGATCCAGATCCCGGCATTGAGCAGGGTCCGGTGAATCTTCACCCCGTCCGCATGGAAACCACCGACAGAGAGGTAGTCCACGCCGACCAGCCGCACCTGCCGCCCGGCGAGGTATTCGGCCGCTGCTTCCGAGACGTACACGAAGTCTTCGACGAATGCGCCGGTATCCCAGCAGTGCTCCGAGTTGTGGGTCCTGAAGAGGACCCGCTCGCCGGGCCGGATGGCATGCCCCTCCAGCTCGCCGGGTTCGATGGACGTGCGGTCACGGATGGGGATGACCCGCGCCGGACCGATGCTCGCGTCCAGCGGGATGTCGCCGATCCCGGTGCCGCCGCGGACGAAGTGTGCGGGGGCATCCATGTGGGTGCCGGTATGGGCACCCATCTCGAGGAGCGACACCGTGCTCGGGTCGCCCCGCTCCATGCTCAGTGCATGACTGATCCTGACCGGCGGGTCCCCGGGCCAGGTGACCATCCCGGTCTTCAGCGTGACCGAAACGTCGATCCAATCTGAAACCATCATATCCTCCCTTCTCATGGCGTGATGCAGGACTCCCCGGTCAGATCGCGGCAAACTGGACGATGACCTTGATGTCGCCGGGTCTTCGCACGAGGGCATCCTGAAAATTCTCCGGCCTTTCCCGTCGTGTAATGAGGCGTGCCAGCCACGCCCGGTCGGCATGGGCCAGGGCTCTGCCGGCCTTGTACCAGTGCCGCTTGTTGGCATTCACAGTACCCACGATGGCGATGTTCCGGAGCACCGCCGCCGCGGCGGAGTCAGCCGTGGGCGTCGTAGGTGGCTCGCCACCCCCGCCGACACCCGTGAGGCAGATGACGCCGCCGGGTGCCACCTGGTGAATGGTCCGGGCGATGACCTGCCCGACACCGGTGCACTCGATGATGATGTCCGGTTCGAAGCCGACGTCCGCGACGGATTTCGAGTGATACGTCGCTCCGAGAGCCCTGACGGCCTCGGGCTTGGGACCCGACGTATTGCGATCATAGACATGGACATCCAGTCCTGCCAGCACGCCGATGAGGGCCGCGAGAAGGCCGACGGGCCCCGCGCCGGTTATGAGTGCATTCTCCGGTTCCCAGAACGAACGCTGGCCGACCTCCCGCACCATCTCCCAGGCTTTCGCGACGACCGTCGTCGGCTCAAGGAGGACGCCGAGGATCCCGAGATCGGGGTCTACTTTCATCGCGTACTCGGGTTCGATCCTCCACCGCTCGGACATGAACCCGTCGATCTCCTTGATGCCGCGTTCAGTGTAGAGGCCGTTGGCGCACATATCCCACTCCCCGACCGCACAGTTCGGGCAGGGGACCGGGTCGGGGCGCCGGACGATTCCCACCACCAGATCCCCGGCTTTCAGCCCCGACCTCGGTCCGGGATCGATGACGCGGCCGAGCGACTCGTGCCCCAGAACGAGCCGCGATTTGCCCGGAGGCGCCCAACCGTATTTTCCCGCTACGATCTCGGCATCGGTCCCGCAGACGCCGACGGCGATCGCTTCCACGAGCACCGAGCCGTCCCGCATATCCGGTTCGGGGACGTCCTCCAGCCGTGCGGTCCCTGGTTTTTTCGGTTCAACAGTAATCGCTTTCATCTTTTCACCTCAGGGCCTCTATCCCGCGTCCAGGAGGGGAAGGCCCCCGGAATCGAAGCCTCTCCTGATACTGCCGTGCTTCCTCCCGGCTACCCGGCCTGTCCCATCACCCGCCCGGGCGCCCACGGGACCGGAAGTAGGCCTCGATCTGCTCCAGAGACAGCCCTTTCGTCTCCGGCACGAGTTTGAAGACGAAGAGCCACGCGAGCAGGGCAACCAGGGCGTAGAGGAGGAAGACCCCCGACTCCCCGATGAGGTCCACCAGCGAGAGGAACGTCGCTGCGATGATGAAGTTTGCGGCCCAGTTCGTGACCGTCGCGAGGCTCATGGCCAGTCCCCGCACGCTGAGCGGGTAGATCTCAGCGATGAGCAGCCAGAAGATCGGGCCGAGGCCCAGCGCAAAGGCGGCGACATAGATGATGAGGCTTGCCGCGGTGACCTGCCCGAGCGAGACGGCTGCCCCTCCGGCGCCGCTGTTCTCGAGGGCGAACCCGACCCCGAGGAGCAGCATGGCGATGCCCATCCCGGCAAGGCTCCAGAGGAGCAGCGGCCGGCGCCCCGCCCGGTCGACGAGCCGGATGGCGATGAAAGTCACCAGGACGTTCACGACGCCGATCCCGACCGTCGCGGCGATCGAGGCGGTCGCCTCCGTAAGGCCGGCAAACTGGAAGATGGTCGGAGCGTAGTAGATGACGGTGTTGATCCCGGTCGCCTGCTGGAGGATCGCGAGGCCCACACCCAGAAGCAGCGGGAGCCGGACAGCGGGCGCGACCAGGTCCGACAACGTCCCCGCCCCTTCAGTGAGCACGCTCCTCTCGATCTCCCCGAGCTCGTCCGAGACATCCGCGGTGCCGCGGATCTTTCTGAGGACGGTTGCATCACGCCCGCGAGGAACATCGCCCGCCAGTCGCCGGCCGCCGCAAAGTAGTAGTTCACGCCGTAGGCGATCAGGATGCCGACCGTTATCAGGAGCTGGTTGAGCGAGACGAGGGCGCCCCGGATGTGTTCCGGCGCAATCTCCGAGATATAGAGGGGCGCGACGAACGATGCGACGCCGATCGCGATCCCGATCAGGATCCTGCCGACGAGGAAGATGGAGAAGATGGGGGAGAGAACGACCACGACCGTGCCCGCGAGGAAGATCAGCGATGCGGCCAGGATAGAGCTGCGGCGCCCCACCCGGTCGGAGAGAGGCCCCCCGAAGAGCGCCCCGATGATCGCGCCCATCAGCACGGCGCTCACCGCCACCTCGGTTATGATACCTGTCAGGCTGAACTCCTCGCTGATGAAGAGGATCGCCCCGGAGATGACGCCGGTATCGAACCCGAAGAGGATCCCGGCAACGGCGGCAACGGCGGCGACGACGAGGACGAACCCCGTGACACGGCCGGGTTCAGATGCCATAGGGGCCCTCCTCCCCGCTATGGGGCCTCTGCCGAACGCGGCCGGGCGGGTCATGGAACCCCGCCGTAGGGGGAGGGGGGATCTCGCAGAATAACAGGAATACTCTGTCACCGGAGACTGCCGGAGATCTCATCGCGTCCAGTTGCAACTCAGGCACTTAAACCTGTAGGCCAAAGACGGCTATCACGGTTCTTCGCGCCGCTCCGGCATGAGCGAATGCGGCATCCCCGCCCGAGAGGCGGGGTAGTTCACTGTCTCCAGGAGTTCGAGGCCGATGAGGACCAGCAGGAAGTAGCCGAGGAGGCCGAAGAGTTCCTCACTGTCGAACCGGTAGATGGAGATCTCAAACACCCCCACGGCCACCATCCACCCCAGTTCGAGGAGCGTGAAGAAGAGCAGCACTACCAGGAATGCAATCAGCGCAACATAGACAAAATGCTCAAACCGCTCCACGAGACGGCGCATGCATAATCATCGTGCAGGTCCGCACAAATAAGTGCCGGAAACGTCGCTGTTTTGCGCCTGCGGGATTCCCCGGGTCTGCACGGCACCATGGAGCATGCTGCCCTGCAGGTGCACGGGGCGCGGGAGATGCTTCCGGGCAAGGTTCATATACCGATGTGGGCATCCTATGGCACGCCGGAATGGTAAGGCCTCCGGGGTTCATACCGGCGTCCGGGTGGAACGATGGAGAGCTCCAGGGTGATTGACGGGGTCCGGAAGGGATTTCGGGCAATCGCCATCGCCTTCGTTCTCGCCACCCTGATACCCGTTGTCCTCGCCCTTCTCCTCTCGGTCCCGGTCGGGAGGGTCTTTTCCCTGATCGTCTCCACCCTCATTCTCCAGGCAAACGCCGCCTTCATCGGTCTCTCGCTCGGCTTAAATCCCCTCTTCATCCTCGTGGTCATGACGTTCGTGGAGGTCGGGATCGTCCTTGCCATCTACGAGATCCTGGACGTGTTTGCCGAAACTTCGGAGAGGGTCCGGAGTTTCACGAAGAGCACGGAGGAGAAGATGGCGAGGTATCCGGTCCTGCACAGGTACGGCGCCGTCACGCTCATTATCCTCCCCATGCTCCCGGTGATCGGGCTCTACTCGAGCGTCGTCATCGGGTGGCTTTTACGCTGGAACAAACTCCAGTCGATCTTCTTCGTCACGCTGGGATGGATCCTCGTCACCGGCTTCCTCCTGCTCGTGGCGCTCGGGTTCGTCCGGGTGGTCTTCTGATGCAGGCGGCGGGATAGCATGCCCGGACTCATCGGTATGGACTGGTCGTTTGTCGCGGGCGTCATCTACCTCCTCAACACCCTCTTTGCGATCGTCGTCATCTTCTTTGAACGGAGAAACCCTACGGCAACCCTGGCCTGGCTGATGGTGCTCTTCTTCCTGCCGCTGATCGGGTTCGTGCTGTACCTCTTCCTCGGCCAGAACTACACCAGGCAGCGGCTGTTCACCCTCAAGGCAAAAGACGACGCCGCCCTCAGGGCGATCTTCGAGGAGCAGCACCGGAGACTTCTCGAAAGTCAGCACCGCTTCTCCAACCCGGAAGCGGAACAGTACCGCGACGTCATTCTCGCGCTTCTCCGGAGCAACCGTGCGTTCCTGACGGAAGACAACCGGGTCGAGATCTACACGGACGGAAACAAGAAGTTCGAGGCCCTGTTCGCCGCAATCCGGGATGCACGCCACCATATCCACCTGGAGTACTTCATCGTCAACAACGACGAACTCGGGCGGGAAGTCGTGCACGCGCTCGCCGCGAAGGCAGCGGAGGGGTTGGAGGTCCGGCTGCTCTTCGACGCCCTGGGGACCCGGGCCGGGGGCGGGTCGCGGGCGGCGTTCCGGGAACTGACGGATGCAGGCGGCCGGATCGGCGTCTTCTTCCCCTCGGTCTACCGGGTCAACTACCGCAACCACCGAAAGATCGCGGTCATCGACGGCAGGATCGGCTTCATCGGCGGGTTCAATATCGGGGACGAGTATCTGGGCAGAGGGCCTCTCGGCTACTGGCGGGATACTGCCGTGAAGATCACGGGACAGGCCGTGAAGTTGCTGCAGCTCCGGTTCTTCCTCGACTGGCACTTCGCAGTCGGCGAATACCTGAGAGCAGACCCGGCCTATTTTCCCGGACCGGACGGCGATGGCACCACTGCCGTCCAGATCGTCTCCGGCGGCCCGGACACCCGCCGGAGCCCGATAAAGGAGGGCTATATCAAGTTGATCAACGCCGCCCGCGAGTCCGTCTACCTCCAGACCCCCTACTTCATCCCCGACGACAGCATCTCGGACGCCCTGCGTCTCGCGGCTCTCTCCGGCGCCGATGTCCGCCTGATGATCCCCTCTAAGCCGGACCACCCCTTCGTCTACTGGGCGACCCTCTCCTTCGCCGCCGATCTGCTTGACGCCGGCGTGCGGGTCTACACCTACGATAACGGCTTCATCCATGCAAAGACCATCGTCGTGGACGGGAGAGTGGGCTCCGTCGGGAGCGCGAACTGGGACGTGCGGAGCTTCCGGCTGAACTTCGAGGCGAACGCTTTCTTCTACGATGCGGCCGTCGGAGCGGAGTTGAAACAGCGATTTCTTGAGGATCTCGCCCTCTCCACCGAGCTGACGGCGGAGCGGTACGCCAGGCGCTCCCGCCGGATCAGGTTCAAGGAGTCGATATCGCGGCTGTTTTCGCCCCTCGGCTGAGGAGGGGAGGGCACCGGCACTGCCCGGTCCGCCGGAGATGCCGGGCAACAGATCGAGATATATAGTTGAACCGGCATCCTGCTCCGGAGGCGCACGATGTCTCTTGGTCCGGTCGAGTATATGGTCATCGAGTTTCCGGGAAACCAGTTCAAAGGCGAGATCATCCCGGCGTTGCGTGAGGTGGTCGATAAAGGCGTCATCCGCATCATCGATCTCGTCTTCATGAGGAAAGACGATCAGGGCAATATCAGCGTGATGGAGCTTGCCGACCTCCAGAAGGATGCGGCGGATGCATTTGCCCCGCTTGCACGGGAGGCGAGCACACTCTTTGCCGAGGAGGATGTCGAGAAGGTCAGCGCAGTCATGGAGACGAACAGCTCCGTGGCGCTGCTCCTCTTCGAGCACGTATGGGCAACGAGGTTCCGCGATGCCGTTCTTGCGGCCAATGGGAGGCTGATCGCAGGCGAACGTATCCCGAAAGAAGTGGTTGACGCCGCGCTGGCATGGAAGCCCGAAGAGCAGGAAGCACTGGAGGCGGCACCATGAGAGGCGGCCGGCCGGGCCTTATCGGCACCGTGGCCCGTACCGCGGTGGTCGCGGGGACGGCCACCGTGACCACCCGGGCTGTCGATAAGAGGATGCAGCAGAGGGAGATAAAGAAGGCGGCGCAGGCGCAACAGACAGCACCATACGAGGAGCAGGCTCCCCCCGCCCGGGCGGGGATAACCCAGGAGGAGAAGATGGCTCAACTCCGGGAACTCGCGGAGCTGAAGCAGATGGGGGCCCTGACCGAGGAGGAGTTCCAGCAGGAGAAGCAGAAGATCCTTGCGCAGTAGGGCAGCCGGATCCACCGCTAATCTACTGATGCCGGCCCCCGTCACCATACAGATGAGCAGACCGTACTGCTCCGCAGACGACCGGCTACTACGGCTCTTCCCGCCCCTCGCACACCAGCACGCCGTCGTCCGGGGGGAGAGCATGTGGCAACCCCGCCCGGCGTATGAGGTAGTAGTCGCCGCAGAGGGCAATGACGATCAGCGCGATCCCGATGAGCTCGCCCGCAGTCGCCGAACCGAGGGGGGTAACCTCTCTTGCGATGACGATGATCGCGACGAGGAGTTCCCTTCTGTCAAGGTAGGCCTTGATCGTCTCCATGGGTTCCGGGCCGATGGGGATCAACAGGAAGTATCCGAAGAGGTCCAGAATGTCAAGCCGATAGGCGGACTCGTCGATCAATCCTTCGACCACCAGCCAATCTAATTCGAGGAGCGTGAAGGAGAGCAACACGATCCGGGATATGATGAGTACGACGTAGGTGAAACACGCAAATAACTCTACGAAACGGCGTATGCATAGGATCTGCTGCCGGTCCGCATAATTAGGTGACAAAAACGCCGCAAATTTCCATTTGGGGGATCTTCAAGGCTTCACGCGGTGCAGGGAGGCACCATGCTCCCGGAGAGACGGGGAGATAGTCTGCCCCGGGGCAAGATTCATAGGGCGGAGAGCACATTCCACGGCATGGCGGCATACCGCGAACGCCGGGGTTCATCCCTCTCGCAGCATTCGGGTTCGTCCAGCTGGTCTTCTGACGTGTATGGTGAGGACCTCCCGGAGGGGCACCGGTTTTATCCCCCGGCCGTTCCCCCCGGCACCGCCCACGATAAGGCAGAAGCGCTCGTGGAGTTCTTCGCTTTCTGCAAGATGATGGGCACGTTCGGTCTCGCGAAAGGCACTTCCTGATCAGTACCGGGCTTCGTCCCCGGTTACGGGATCAGAGTGAAACAGGTAGGCTCTCCCCGGCACCTGCGTAAATATTCTGCCCTAACTTGTCATTCATCGCTCCTTTGTCATCCGTTCGGTCTCATATCGCGGTTTGGGAGACCGTTCTCCCGATGACCGGGCCCGGAAAGGCCAAAAGTCATTTCGATGTATGGTTACTGGCTCTACATGACCGGCAGCGGGACGCTCTGCGCCATCAGTGCCTGAGAGACTGCTGTCCGGCCCAAGGCAACCCCCCTCTTCATCCGGAACCGGCAGCCTGCCGGACCTCTCCCGGAACCCCCTCTACTTCTTCACCGCGTACACCAGGTGGACCGTGCCGTGCTCCATCGGCACGGCTTTCCGGAGTTCCAGCGCCGCCCGCCCCCCGGCCCGGTCGAAGAGCTTCTTCTCACCCTCGCCAACGATGACCGGGTGGACGATCAGGCTGATCGTGTCGGCAAGCCCCTCCCGGATGATGACGTTGTTCAACTCGGGGCCGGTATCGGAGACCACCCGTGAGACCCCGAACCGTTCGCCGAGCTCCCATAAGGCCCCCCGGAGGTCCACCCGGTTCCCGCCGCAGCGGATGAACGGGTACTCCCGCTCGCGGAGGTACTCAAGGTACTCCTCCGGCGTCGTCTCCGAGACGAGGACGACGACGTCCTTCGTATGCTCCATGTTCCGGTAGAAGTGGAGCAGGCCCTTGAGCACGCCCCTGCTGTCGACGATGACGCAGATGGGGCGGCGGTCGTCCGGCCGCACTTCGGGCCGGTGCCGGTCGGCCTCTGCCTCCGGCAGGGTGATGTCCATGAAGAGTTCGATCCCGGTCTTTGCCGTGGTCGACCCCGCAAGGACCGCCCCCGGCTCGAGGGCCAGGAGCGCGCCGTAGTGCAGGCCGAGATCGACCTCAAACCCCGTCACCGCGTGGTCGAGGCTCACGCTGTTGTGGATGATGACTTCCGGGTACATGCGGGAAGGGTACGTGCATCGGAAATATAGCCTGCGCGGATTCTACCCGGTACAGAAAGCCCTATCCCCTCTCCCGGCCGAGAACTCTCTACCGGAGGGTGGCCCGACCGAACCTGGCCTGCCTTCCCGGAGGATACCCGATGGAGATCCCGCAGAGTATCTTTGACCGTATGGAACGGAATATGGCCGACCGCGAATCGCTCCTCTCGCACCGGGCGACCCGGAACGCCGATTACCTCAGGCGGTCCGGCCGCAAACCCGAGGACCCGGTCATCCGGCCGCCGTTCTCCCGCGACGCCGACCGGATTGTCCACTCGAAGGCCTACTCGCGCTACATCGACAAGACCCAGGTCTTCTACCTCGTCGAGAACGACCACATCACCCACCGCGTCCTCCACGTCCAGCTGGTCTCGAAGATCGCAAGGACGATCGGAAGAGCTCTTTGCCTGAACGAGGACCTGATCGAGGCGATCGC
>Ga0265294_10000564_pt1 | contig 49473 bp, 45 predicted proteins | sample MunlanPumphouse3_FD_192504 | JGI IMG/M metagenome (GOLD analysis project Ga0265294, IMG submission 192504) | Groundwater microbial communities from a municipal landfill in Southern Ontario, Canada - Pumphouse #3 | ecosystem: Environmental > Aquatic > Deep subsurface > Groundwater | place...
TGGTTGGGAGTGTTAAACCGGCTTTCTGACAATGGCCCGTCTTGCCATCCGGCCTCGCCATTTCTGCCGGCAAAAATAGTATGTTCGTTCTTTTCGAGGTCATATTTGCCAATACAATGCAAGGAGGAATAGGAAATATAAATAATATTGGGATTGACAGGGTCAAAAACAAGGTAAGAATCAGATGAAGTCAATGTCTCTCCAACTAATGTACCCTCCCTTGTGTTAGGATTTACCTTAATAAGATGCCCTGAGGCGAAATAACGTGTATACAGCTCTCCTGTTACCGGATGGGCCGCAAGACTGTGCGCCGTACTGAATGTAAAGGGGGTTCCTCCAGCTCCTGCCGGTAGAATGGAGCGTTGTCTTGGTGTCCATCCTTCAGCAGGATCGAAAGTGAAATAAATTCTACCTCCATCGGAGATCGCAGAAACCACACCATTTGCATCTACTGTCGGCGAACCCAATGCATATGTGGCATCCGTAGAACTTCCGGGCAATACAGCCTCTACAATGTCTTCTTTTTCGTTAATTCGGACAAAACAAAACGGAACGCGCCAATGGGAAATAAAGATGTTTTTTTGTGCATCCACTGTTATTGTGGAAGGTTGATGAAACTCAGCCTCAGACAATCTTCCTGCCTTGAACTGTGTTGTCCCCTTTCTTCCGGTAATGGTTTGAATGACATACATTGTACGATACAAGTATTTTTTTTTGGTGAAAGCGGTGGAGTCGCCATTCACTACAACGGATATAACGTTTTCCCTACCCGGCTGTCGTGGAGTAATCGTGTAAATATGCTTCCCGTCAGAACCGACAACTGGTGCGCGCATACCGTTGAAATATACATTTATTTTGGATACATCCGAGCCAAAGTTACTTCCTGTGATAAATACTTTGGTAGACATTCCCCCCGAATCCGGTTCAAAACCGGTGATTTCGACCGGTTTTGACGGGTCGTAATCTTCTCGTCCGAAATTATCGGACTTCTCGCTTTTACATGACCAAAAAATAATAATAGTCATAATAAAACAGATGGTACGTAAATGCTTTTTTCTTGTCATGTTAGATAAATTAAGTGAATTTACTGATTTGATTTTATTGTCTAATAGATTAAGTCCAATTTGATCATTTTTCATATACCAATAAAAGTTTATTGAACACAGATTTCATTTCGATGGGATTGCCATCAGTTAAGATAATATTCAGTTCTTCTGTCTCAAGTGCCATTTAAAGTTAACTTCCGAAAGCTGATTCTCCACTTTGTATGATTTCATACTAATTAATGGTGGATTCATTCCATTGAGAGGGTAATGAAATGGTTTTTTCATAAAAGTCTGATTTATAATTATTTTTTGTATTGTATCCTGATTTTAAAGTTGGTAATTTCCAAAGTTGGCTTACCGCGTATTATTTACGAAAATTAAAATAACGTCCGTAATGTTGTTCGTACAAAATTACAGACTGCAAGTATAGTTAATTTTTTTGATAATTTCATTTTTCTAATTAAAATTTTATCATAATGTAGTTAAATATATTTTTTGGTTTCTGAAAAGTAGACATGAGGGGTAGACTGTGCAAAAGGAAAATAAGAACAGGTATCAGGTAATTTATTGCTCGTGGTGGAATATTTTTCGTGATAAAATTATGTAACTTCGCACAACAAAAATAAAAAATCGACAAAACCAGATGAAGATTCTTACAGCGGAACAGATTAGGAGAATTGATGCCGAAACAATTAAACGGGAGGGAATTCCTTCCCTGGAACTGATGAAGTGGGCGGCGACCGCCTTCTACAACTGGTTTATAGAAAAGTATCCGAACAAAAGGCTTTCCCTCTCTGTCTTCGCGGGCGTGGGAAACAACGGGGGCGACGGAATGATGATTGCGCGCCTCCTGCACAAGTCGGGCTACAACGTAAAAATCTTCATCGTGGAGTACAGTGAGTTCTACACGGAAGATACGGCACACAACCTGCGCCGCTTGAAAGCGGATAATGTGTTCCACAAAAGGATAGTGACTGAAAAGGAGATGCCGGACCTGTCGGCATGCGATCTGGTGATCGACGGAATCTTCGGAACGGGTCTCTCACGGGAGGTGAGCGGCATGGCGGCAGCCGTGATTCAACGCATCAACGAAAGCGGGAAGCCGGTCATCAGCATCGATGTGCCGAGCGGGCTGTTCCTCGACCGGGGCACGCCATTTGCGGTACGGGCTACCGAAACAATTACCTTCCAGATTCCGAAGCTGGCGCTCTACCTCCCCGAGAATCAGGCTTACACGGGAAACGTGACGATTGTGCCGATCGGATTGAACAAGGTGGCCATCGAAGAGGCGGAAAGCGACACCTGCCTTACTGAAAAAGGAAAGATAAGGGCCTTCCTGAAGCCGCTTCCCAAATTTGCACACAAAGGGACGGAAGGGCATGCACTGATCATCGGCGGAAGCCTTGGAAAGACGGGGTCGGTCTGCCTGGCGACAAAGGCTGCCCTGAAAACGGGGTGCGGACTGGTCACGGCCTGTCTGCCGAAATGCGGGGTGCCGGTCATCCAATCGAACTTCCCGGAGGCAATGGCGATTGCCGATGAGGGTGAAACGCACCTGACTTCCATCCTAAACGACCTGCATCCGGATGCGATTGGCATCGGGATGGGCATGGGACAACACGCGGAAACACAACAGGCACTGCACGATTTTCTGCAAAGTAATGATGTACCGCTGGTGATCGATGCGGACGGACTGAATATCCTGGCACAACACCGGGAATGGCTCTCCCTGCTGCCGGCGAAAACCATCTTGACACCGCACCCAAAAGAGCTGTCGCGGTTGATAGGGGAGTGGGGCGACGACTATGAAAAGATTCAGAAAGCAAGGCTGTTCGCACAGCAGTACGATCTCGTGGTGGTGGTGAAAGGGGCCTACTCGCTGATCATGGATCGGGAGCATCTCTTCCTGAATAGTACGGGCACCCCGGCACTGGCTACAGCGGGCAGCGGAGACGTGCTGACGGGCATGATCACCTCCCTCCTGGCGCAAGGTTACGACCCGCTGCAGGCGGCCAGGGTGGGGGTCTACCTGCACGGCCTGACGGCAGAGATCGCCGTGCAGCATATCCATCCCCGCGCATTTATCGCCAGCGACATCATCGATCACATTGGCAAGGCTTATCGGGAACTGGAAAAAAACAGTTGATTCTTTTGTATTTTATAAATAAATTGTCTATTTTTGCACCTCATTTTGCCAATAGGCTGAATAAGTAGTCGCAGAGAGTGACTCGCCTCAGGCACATAACGTCAAGTTATTTATCCTATGTACGTCATCGTAGATATGCAGGGTCAGCAGTTTAAAGTAGAACTGGACCAGAAATTATTCGTCCACAGAATCAACGCCGAGCAGGGCGCAATAGTGGAATTCAACAAAGTAATGCTCGCAGACAAAGACGGAGTAGTCACCGTGGGTGCGCCCGCTATTGAAGGAGCAAAAGTGGTAGTAGAGGTTCTCTCCCACGTGAAAGGTGAAAAAGTCCTTATCTTCAAGAAGAAAAAAAGAAAAGGTTACAGAAAACTGAACGGTCACAGGCAACAGTTTTCTGAAGTGAGGGTAAAAGAAATCGTGGCTTAATCAGTTAAAATCAGAAGAAAATGGCACATAAAAAAGGAGTAGGTAGTTCGAAAAACGGCCGTGAATCGGAAAGTAAACGATTGGGCGTGAAAATATTCGGCGGTGAGGCTACAAAAGCCGGTAACATTCTCGTGCGCCAGCGCGGAACGGTACACCACCCCGGAGAAAATGTTGGTATCGGTAAAGACCATACCCTGTTTGCACTGGTGGACGGTGTAGTGGTGTTCCGCAAGAAAAGGGACAACCGCTCTTATGTATCCGTACAGCCTCAGGCGCAGGCAGAAGCGTAAAGACAACTGTCTTTGTTCCGTTAAGAGGAACCAATCCATAAAATATTATTAGTGAAGAACAACCTGCTTGTAATGAGTGGGTTGTTTTTTTTCATATGCAACTGTCACTGTCTCAAAAGGAGTTTATTCGGACCCACGGGGAGCGGGATGTGCGGGAACTGGCACTTCGCTTTTCGCGGGATGACATGGCTTTGCTGCTGTCGCAGATCGCAGGGCGACAGATGGCACGGCTGAAGATCCCTTCGTGGTATGAGCGGGAGGAGATCTTCTATCCGGCACATCTCTCGCTGGAACAGGCTTCGTCGGAGCTGACGGCACGCTACAAGGCTTCGCTGGTTTCGGCGGTCACAGGGACTTCTGCCAAAGAGAGAAGCGGTCGGTTTGCGGACTTGACCGGCGGCATGGGAATCGATTTTGCCTTCCTGGCGCCTTTATTCGGGGAAGCGGACTACGTGGAGCAGAACGTGGAGCTGTGCGATATTGCGGAGCACAATTTCGGGGTGCTGCAGTTGCACCATGCGAGGGTGCGTTGCGCCAGTGCGGCGCAGTTCCTGCGGGAAGCAGACCCGTATGACTTGATTTATCTTGATCCGGCAAGAAGGGATGAGGCAGGCAGGAAGGTGTTCCGGATTGAGGATTGCACGCCGGACCTGACGGAGCTATGCACGTTGTTGCTGGAGAAGGCGGAGAAGGTGATGGTCAAGTATTCTCCCATGCTCGACATCGCGCTCGCCGTGAAGACGCTGGGGCACGTCGGCGAGGTGCAGGTGGTGTCGGTGGACAACGAGTGCAAGGAGTTGCTTTTCCTGCTCTCGAAAACAGCGGGAGCGGCACCGCAGTATGTGGCAGTGAACCTGAAACGGTCGGGTGAACAAGAGCGCTTTTCGTTTACCATGGCGCAGGAGCAGCAGGCAGCGATCTCCTTTGCGGATGCTCCGGGGCACTACCTCTACGAACCCAACGCGTCGATCCTGAAAGCGGGGGCATTCAAAGGAGTGGCCCAATCCTATCATCTTCAAAAACTACACACAAACAGTCACTTATATACTTCTGATGAACGGATAGTTGATTTCCCGGGACGGGTATTTGAAGTGGTTTCCTTCTTTGTACCGAACAAGCAAAATAGCAAAGCTTTCACCCGGGAAACGAAAAAAGCGAACATCGCTGTCCGCAATTTTCCGATGACGGTCGCTGAGATCCGTCGCAAGACCGGCTTGGCAGAGGGGGGCGATCTCTACCTCTTCGCCACCACACTCTCCGATGAACGAAAAGTGTGGATTGTCTGCCGAAAGGTATAAACTATTTGTGCCTCTCAGCCAATATGGCTTCGATGTCTTCCAGCTTCAGATTTTTTGTCTTTAACAGGATCAGGAAATGATACAACAGGTCGGCTGCTTCATTCCTGAACAGGTCGATGTTGTCGTCCTTCGCTTCAATTACAAGCTCCACGGCTTCTTCTCCGACCTTCTGAGCCACTTTGTTTACCCCGCGACCGAATAGTTTGGCGGTGTAAGATCCTTCGGGATTTTCGCTGATACGCTGCTCTATGACCCTCTCAAGCTCGTAGAGGAATCCCTTGGCGGTCTCTTCCCCGAAGCAGGAGGTGCTGCCGGTGTGGCAGGTGGGGCCCTGTGGCATGGCCTTGATTAGCAGGGTGTCGTTGTCGCAGTCGATTTGTATCTCTTCTACCGTGAGAAAATTGCCCGATGTCTCGCCCTTGGTCCAGAGCCGTTGCTTACTCCGACTGAAGAAGGTTACTTTGCCTTCTGCTTGGGTCTTCTCCAGTGCCTCCTGGTTCATGTACCCCAGCATGAGCACCTGCAGTGTACGGGCGTGCTGGATGATGACCGGCACCAGTCCTTCGTTTTTTGTAAAATCGATGTTCACTTTGTTTATTTTTTGTGGATGATGTATGTCTTTACCCCGATGTCTATCGCACGGGGATGTCTTGTGTTTTTAAAAATTGTTTGAGTTCCGGTATCGCGATCTCTCCAAAATGGAAGACAGTGGCTCCGAGGGCAGCACTGGCTTTGGTCTGCTGTAACACATCGGCAAAGTGCTGCATGCTGCCCGCACCACCGGAGGCAATGACCGGAATATTGACGGCTTCGCTCACACTTCGGGTGATGTCGATGGCAAAACCATTTTTGGTTCCGTCGTTGTTCATGGAGGTGAGCAAGATCTCCCCGGCGCCTCTTCGTTCGCCCTCCAGGGCCCAGTCGACCGTGCGGAGTGGGGTAGCTGTACGGCCGCCATGGACGTAGACCATCCACTCGCCGTTCTCTTCGAACTTGGTGTCGATGGCCAGCACCACGCACTGACTACCAAACTGCCCGGCTATTTCGGTGATCAGCTTCGGGTTTTCTACAGCGGAGGTGTTCAGGCTCACCTTGTCGGCACCTGCCTTGATGATGGCCTGTGCATCTTCGAGGGTGCGGATGCCGCCACCCACCGTAAAGGGGATGTTGATGGCTTCTGCTACCTTATTTACGAGCTCTGTGAGCGTTTTCCTGTTCTCTACCGTAGCGGTGATATCCAGGAACACCAGTTCGTCGGCACCCTCCAGCACATAGCGTCTGGCAAGCTCTACCGCGTCGCCCGCATCACGGAGCCCGACGAAGTTCACGCCTTTCACGGTGCGTCCGTCTTTGATGTCGAGGCAGGGAATAATTCTTTTCTTTAGCATAGGTTCTTAGTGTTCAGCCGTCAGCGCACAGCGTTCAGCTCTTTTATGGTGAAAACTTTGTATATACAGCGTCCAGTAATTCATGTTATATCCTTTGAATCTGTCGTTTGTTTGAATTGTTATCTTCAACTATATCTTATTTACCGGCCCGTTATCGCTTTACAGGCTATCTGATAAGAACTCGCTTCGCTCAAACAGCTTATCAGATTTCGCCTGTTTCAGCGAACGGGCGCCCCGGTAATAAGCTAAGGTTTTCAGAAAATCAATTCAAACAAATTGTCAAAGAAATTCCTGGAGTTCGCTTAATTTTATTTTTCCTTCATAAATGGCTTTGCCGATGATGGCTCCCTCGCAACCGAGCTGCTGCAGCGCATGCAGGTCGTCGACGGAAGTGATGCCGCCACTGGCAATCAGATGGAGGTCGGTCTGCTCCAGAATCTCCTTGTAGAGATCAAGCGAGGGCCCCTCCAGCATGCCATCCTTCGATATGTCGGTACAGATGGTGTACCGGATGCCTTTGCCGACATAATCGGCGATGAAGTCGACCACATCTGCCTCCGACTGTTGCTGCCACCCTTGCGTGGCGATGCGACGGTGGTGGCTGTCGGCGCCGAGAATGATCTTCTCCGCACCATAGGTCTGCAGCCACTGCAGAAACAGATCGGGCTGCTGCAAGGCGATGCTGCCACCGGTAATCTGCCGGGCGCCGTTCTCGAAGGCGACCCGTACTGCTTCGTCGGACTTGATGCCTCCGCCAAAATCGACCTGCAACGTGGTCTGCGTGGTGATGGCGTGCAGGACATGGTGGTTGACGATGTGCTGCGACTTTGCCCCGTCGAGGTCCACCAGATGCAGGTAGCGGATGCCGTGGGCTTCAAATTCTTTCGCTACCTCCAGCGGGTTCTCGTTGTAGATCTTTTTTGTGTTGTAATCGCCTTTGGTGAGGCGGACACACTTGCCTCCGATGATGTCGATGGCCGGGATGATTCTCATAATCTCAGGAAATTTTCCAATATTCGTTCTCCCACGCTGCCCGATTTCTCGGGGTGAAACTGCGTGGCATAAAAATTATCTTTCTGCATGGCCGCACTGAATGGCAGGATGTAATCGCATTGGGCAATGGTCTGTGGACAGAGCTCTGCATAGTAGCCGTGCACAAAGTAGACCGTATCCTCCTTTGCAAAGTCCCGGAAAAGGGGCGTCTGCACCTTCTCCAGGTTGTTCCATCCCATGTGCGGGACGATGTCGAGGGCTGGAAACCTTTTCACCGTCGCATCAAAGATTCCCATGCAGGGGGTGTTTCCTTCTTCTGAATGGCGGCACATCAGCTGCAGCCCCAGGCAGATCCCCAGCACGGGTTGAAGTAACGATTTAATCACATCATCCAACTCTCTGTACTTTAGATATTTCATGGCGGATTTTGCCTCGCCTACTCCCGGGAAGATAACCTTGTCGGCGCAGAGAATCTCATCGACGTCGTCGGTCACCTTGCAGGGTAGACCGAGCCGCTTGACGGCATGCTCGACCGAGGTGATGTTGCCTGCGTTGTATTTGATAATTGCAATCATAAATTGATTTGATGATGTGATGATTAGCAAATTTGCTAATCTACTAATCTACAACACTCCTTTTGTGCTGGGAATGCCTCCTTCCTCACCGCGCTCCACTGCCATGCGGATGGCTCGGGCGAACGCTTTGAAGATGGCTTCAATCTTGTGGTGTTCGTTGTCGCCTTCCGCTTTGATGTTGAGGTTGCAACGGGCATTGTCGCTGAACGACTTGAAAAAGTGCATGCACATTTCCGTGGGCATGTCGCCAATATATTCCCGCTTGAACTCTACATCCCAGACAAGCCAGGGGCGGCCGCCGAAGTCGATGGCTACCTGTGCCAGGCATTCGTCCATCGGCAGCAGGAAGCCGTAGCGGGTAATTCCTTTCTTTTTGCCAAGGGCTTCCAGGAATGTCTCTCCCAGGGCGATGCCGACATCTTCGATGGTGTGGTGCTCGTCGATGTGGAGGTCGCCCTTGGCCTGCACGATGAGGTCGATATTCCCATGACGGGAGATCTGTTCCAGCATGTGATCGAAGAAGCCTATGCCGGTAGCGATGTGGCTCTTTCCTTTCCCGTCGAGGTTGATCTCCACGAGAATATCGGTTTCGGATGTCTGGCGGCGGACCTTGGCTGTGCGGGGTCTGTCTTTCAGGAAGTTGTAGATCTCCCCCCAGTCCGGGGTGCTCAATGTGGCTTGGGGATGTGAATCGGTACTTAAAAATATGGATTTACATCCCATGTTTTCAGCGAGTTGTATGTCGGTGATTCGGTCTCCAATTACATAAGAGTTCTCCAGGTCGTACCCTCCCTTCAGGTAGTGGGTGAGCAGGGCCGTGCCGGGTTTGCGGGTCGGCAGGTTCTCCTGTGGAAAGGAGCGGTCGATCAGGATCTCACTGAAATGAATTCCTTCGTTTTCGAGTGCCCGGATGATCTTGTTTTGGGCTGGCCAGAATGTATCTTCGGGAAAGGAGTCGGTACCCAGTCCGTCCTGGTTGGTGACCATCACCAGCTCATACTCCAGCTCGGTGGCAATGCGCGAGAGATAGCGGAAGACACCGGGGTAATACTCCAGCTTCTCCAGGCTGTCGATCTGTTCGTCTTCGGGCTCGATGATCAGCGTACCGTCGCGGTCAATAAAAAGTACTTTCTTCATGTGTCGTTTCTTGTGGATGTTAATCTGTAATGCGGGAGAGGGGGTAATCTCCGAGCACCTGCAGCAATGTCTTGTTTTCTTCGGGCGTGCCCACCGTGATACGGAGGCAGTTGCGGACTACGCTGTGGCGGTTCCGGACAATCACATGCTGTGAGACCAGGTAGTGATAGAGGGCATCGGCATCGGTCACCTCCGCCAGCAGGAAGTTGGCATCGGAGGGATAGATGTGTTTCACCACGGGCAGCTGCAACAGCGCCTGTTCGAGCGATGCACGTTCCTGAAGGATCGTCGTGACCCTGTAGGCATGTTTCTCCGGCTTGGAGAGCGCCTTGAGGGCCTCCTCCTGATTGAAGCGGCTCACGTTGTAGGGTGGTTTGGTCTTGTCCATCAGGGCGATGATTTCCGCACTGGCATATGCAACCCCCACGCGGGCGCTGGCCAAGGCCCATGCCTTGCTGAAGGTCTGCATTACGATGAGGTTGGGATATTGCGGCAGGAGTTCCGTGAAGCTTCTATCGGCACAAAAGTCGATGTAGGCTTCGTCCACAATCACGATACCCTGAAACTCTTCCAGCAGCCGCTCCACATTTTGCAGCCGGTTGCCGGATGGGTTGTTGGGTGAGCAGACAAACAGGCATTTGGCAGGGTGGGCGAGAATGGCATCGATATTCAGCTCAAACGCCTCGGTGAGCGGCACGCTGACCACCTCCACATTGTGGATGTGGGCCGACACCTCGTACATGCCGTAAGTGGGCGGGCAGATGATCACACGATCTTTTGCCGGCTCGCAGAAGACGCGGTAGACCAGGTCGATCACCTCATCGCTGCCATTGCCGATGAAGATCTGCTCTACGGGGATGTGGTTCCGCTCCGACAACGCCTTTTTCAGCGCCCGCTGGTGCGGGTCGGGATAGCGGTTCTTCTTTCCAAAGGGGTTCTCGTTGGCATCGAGAAAGATGCCTTCGTCGCCCGAGAATTCGTCTCGCGCGCTGGAGTAGGGTTTCAACGCCCAGATGTTGGGACGCACCCACGATTGCAAATCAAAGTCCTTCATTCGGTTGTGCTGCTCTATCTGTTTCGGGAGTGTCTATATCACTCTCTTTGTATTCGGTTGTGTCGGTGGCGGGGGAGAGCTGCCGCGCTGTGGCGGCTCCCAGGCGGAGGGTGACCGCATTTTTGTGGGCATCGAGCTGTTCGGTCTCGGCCATGATCTCGATGGCGTTGCCGATGTGGAGGATGCCCTCCTCGCTGAGTTGCTGGAAGGTGATCTTCTTCACGAAGCTGTCGAGCGAGACGCCGCTGTAGGCCTTGGCATAGCCGCTGGTGGGCAGTGTGTGGTTGGTACCGCTGGCATAGTCGCCTGCGCTCTCGCAGCTCCAGTTGCCCAGGAAGATGGAGCCTGCGTTCACCACGCTCCGGCTCAATAGTACCGGGTTCTCTGTCGCCAGAATCAGGTGCTCGGGTGCATAGTAGTTGCTGAACGCCACGCAGCTGTCCAGGTCGCGGAAAAGGATGGCTTTGCTGTTCTTCAGCGCCTTCAGGGCAACCTCCTGCCGTGGCAGGTTGGGGAGCTGCAGGTCGATCTCCTTGTTCACCTGCTTGATCACCTGCTTGCTGTCGGAAAGCAGGATCACCTGGCTGTCGGGTCCGTGTTCGGCCTGCGAGAGCAGGTCGGCTGCCACAAACGTCGGGTTGCAGGTGTGATCGGCTATTACCAGCACTTCACTCGGACCGGCTGGCATGTCGATGGCCACACCGTAGAACTGTGCCGACCGCTTGGCGGCCATCACGTACTGGTTGCCGGGACCGAAGATCTTGTCCACCTTGGGGATGCTCTCCGTGCCGAAGGTCATGGCGCCGATGGCTTGTATGCCTCCGACAGCGAACACGCGGGTTACACCGGTCATTTGGGCGGCATAGAGAATGGCGGGATGAATATCACCCTTCTCATCGGGTGGCGTGCAGAGCACCACTTCGCTGCAGCCGGCGATCTTTGCGGGGATGGCAAGCATCAGCACCGTGGAAAAGAGGGGAGCCGTGCCGCCGGGGACGTAGATGCCAACCCGCTCAATGGGGCGTGGCTCACGCCAGCAGACTACGCCGGGTGCCGTCTCTACCTTGTGTATCTCCTCCTGCTGGGCGCGGTGAAAGGTCTCGATGTTTTTCGCTGCCAGTGCCATGGCCTGCTTCAACCGTTCGGGTACCTGCGCGGCAGCCTGGTCGATGACCTCGGGGCCGACTGCCAGCGTCTCCTGGTCGGCAAAGTCGAACTTGCGACTGTAGGCCAGCACGGCCTTGTCTCCCTTGCGGTGGATATCGTAGAACATCTTCTCGACCGTGTCCATCAGCTTGCGCTGTTTGATCATCGGCCGCTCAGCCAACTTCTTCCATTTGGCCTGCGACGGGTTGGATGTTGTTTTCATCATTTTATTTTTTTAGCGTTCAGCTCTCATCTGTCATTGAATCATCTTCTCAATGGGGACAACCAGAATGCCTTCGGCGCCGTGACGCTTCAACTCATCGATGATATCCCAGAAGTCGTCGTCACTGATCACTGAGTGCACGCTACTCCAACCCTCGTCGGCGAGCGGCAGGATGCTGGGTGAACGCATGCCCGGCAGCAGCTTCACGATGTCGGGAATCACTTCATTGCGCGCATTCAGCAACACGTACTTCTTACCCTGCCCATTCTTGTAGGCCTTTATCCGGAATAACAACCGCTCAAGGAGCTCTGTTTTTGCAGGAGAGAGCTTTTTGTTGCCGATGAGCACGGCTTCGCTCTTGATGATGGCTTCGGCCTCCTTGAGCCCATTCATCAGCAGGGTGCTGCCGGTGCTGACGATGTCGAAGATGGCGTCGGCCAGTCCGATGCCGGTGGCAATCTCCACGCTACCGCCCAGCTCTTCGATCTTCACGTCGATGCCCTTCACCTGAAAAAATTTGCGCAGGATCTTCGGGTAGCTGGTGGCGATGCTTTTGCCGTGGAAGTAATCGAGGCCGGTGTAGACCTCATCCTTGGGGATGGCAAGCGAAAGGCGGCAGTTGCCAAAGCCCAGCTTCTCGATCACGTCGACCTCCTTGTCTTTCTCCCACACTTCATTTTCACCGAGGATGCCGATGTCGGCCACGCCCTGCTCCACATACTGCGGGATGTCGTCGTCGCGAAGAAAAAGGATCTCCATGGGGAAGTTACGCGCTTCGGTCCGCAGCTTCCTGTTGCCATTAGAGACCTTGATGCCGCACTCGGTCAACAGCTCGAGCGACTTCTCGCTCAGCCGGCCGCTTTTCTGGATAGCAATTTTTATATTCTCCATAACTTGGTTCGTTTTGTCGGAATAAATCAGGTTGTTTTGAACAAAAAACCCGCCTGAGGTTATTCAGACGGGTTTTGTATATATTGCGTTTTGTGTTCACACATATCGGCCTCAACTCGCCTGGTTGCAAGTATGAAAATGATGATGATGGAACAAGTTTGCTTTCATTTCGTTGTTTTGATGGCACAAAGATAAGAGAATTATTTGAAACACCGCGAAAAATATCAATGAATTTGTAAAGAAGATCGTTCGGGCTGCATTTCTTTTGTTTGCCTGTTTGATACGCGGAGGAAAAGCAGTAATTTTGGAGTCGCAATAAGAGGGTCTGCCAATGCAAGCCAACACGAAAAGAGATGACAACAGAAGAAAGAATACATTCCTATGAGCTGCTCGCCACAGAGAACAGGCAAACGATAGACAAACTGAAAAAAAGAATCTACCTGCAGGGCCTCTTCAGGCTTGCACTCTTCGTGGGGAGCTTCTTTGTGGTCTATGCGCTCACACAAAGCTTACTGTGGCTCTTTGCTGCGCTGCTGCTCATGGCCATCGCTTTCGCCCTGTCGCTGAAACATCACAACCGACTGTCGGAGGAGAAGGAGTCGGCAGAATCGCTGCTGCAGATTGCTGAAAATGAACTGAAAGCGTTGCAGCATGATTTCTCGGCCTTCGACGGTGCTCCCGAAAAGAGCGATCCTGCACACCCTTTTAGTTTTGATCTGGATGTTTTTGGTAACCGCTCTCTTTTTCAACAGATCAACCGCACGACGCTGGCTGCAGGAAAAGAGCGACTGGCCTCGATGATTCAGTTTCCCCTCACTGGGAAGGAAGAGATCATTGGCAGGCAACAAGCCATTTCCGAACTCATGATGAAGGAGGATTTTTGTCTTCAATTCAGGGTGGCGGGCATGCGCACCGCCCCGACAAGTCAGGGCGACACCACACCGATTGCTGTTCCACAGGCTGCATATAGCCTGCCACATAGTCGTTTCTGGAGTCTGGCTGTGCAGATAACGCCCCTGTTTTATCTGCTCTATCTTGCGTTGTGGCTTGCAGGAGTGGTGCCCGGAGGATTGTTTATTTACCTCTATCTTTTTACCCTCACCTTGTCGATTCTCCCGATGAAGCGGGTGAAAGCCACCTGGCTCACCTTCGACAAGAAATCGAAGCAGCTGAGTGCCTGCGCACGCCTTTTTACACTCCTGGAGCAGGAAAAGGTGGAGGCTCCCCAGTTGAAAGCCATGCAGGCGAAACTGACACACCACAAGAAAGCTTCGCAGGCAATCGCGACCTTGTCGCAGTACAGCCGCAGCCTCGACCTGGGTTTCACACTCGCCATGCTGCTCCTGAACCCCCTGTTCCTGTGGACCACCCGCTATGCCCTGAACATAGCGCACTGGATGAAACAACATGGGAACGATACCGACACCTGGTTCGGGGTGCTTGCCGAAGCGGATGCCCTTATTTCGATGGCCACCTTCGCGGTGAATCATCCGGACTATACCTTTCCCGAGGTGGCCGCGAGCACCTGCTTCCGGGGTGAGGCACTGGGACACCCCCTCATACCGCAGGACCGCTGTGTGAAGAACGACATCGATATTGCCCGCAAACCCTATTTCATGATCGTGACGGGAGCCAACATGGCCGGTAAGAGCACCTACCTCAGGACAGTCGGTGTCAATCACCTGCTGGCATCGGTCGGCCTGCCCGTCTGCGCAAAGCGGCTTACATTCTTTCCGGGTAGGCTGCTGACCAACCTGCGCACATCCGACTCGCTCGTGAACAGCGAGTCTTACTTCCTGGCCGAGTTGAAGCGGCTGAAGATGATCATCGACAGGCTGGAGTCGGGTGAAGAGGGACTGTTGATCATCCTCGACGAGATACTGAAGGGGACCAACTCCGAAGATAAACAACGGGGCTCACTGGCACTGATGAAGCGACTGGTGCGGCTTGGCGGCAATGGCATCATTGCCACACACGACCTGGCACTGGGGAGCCTAGAGCAGGAGTTTCCGCAGGAAATCAGCAACTGGCATTTCGATGCCGTGCTGCAGGACGAGCGGCTTACTTTCAGCTATAAGCTGCAGGAGGGTGTGGCCCGAAATATGAATGCCAGCTTTCTGATGCGCACGATGGGCATCACGGAATGAGGGCATTGTAAAAAATCTCAAAAACAAGAGAAATGCAGCGTCGCTTGTCGCTGCGTGGCGTTTTTTTATGTAGATTTGCACCCGATGAAACAAAAGCTCTGCATATCTTTTTTTGTGTGGATGATCGCTCTGTCGGCGGCGCTCTCTCAGGCCCGTATCATCATGCCTGATTCGTCGCAGATATCCACCAATCCCGATTCGCTGGATCGCCTCCCGCGACAGTCATCCTCCCTCAATCACCTGATCAACGATCACGGTGCAGAGGCCGATTCATTGCAGGCGCTTGCCCGCATGACGCTCTGGAGAATTGATGCACGCACCGGCAACCGTATTCCTGCCGAGTCGGACACGCTGCTGCACAACTACCAGCAAACCACACTCCCCGATGGACAGTCGGTGGCAATGGGTTTCCTCGGTCCATTGGGGTCGCCCATGTTCTCCAAGATCTTTTCCGAAAGGGAGGAGACAGAGACCTTCCTCTTTAACAATGCCTATGCCCCTTATCTGAGAGATCCCGAGAAGCTGCTCTTTGTCAATACACGCGTACCCTATTCACGGCTGAGCTATCACCGTGCCGGGCCCAAGCAAACACGGGAGGAGCGCCTCGATGCACGGTTGACTTTCAACTTCGGGAAGAAGCTCAATGTGGGCCTCGATGCCGACATGATCAATGCACGGGGCTTCTATGCGTCGCAGTCGGTGAAACACAATAACTTCTCCCTCTATGGCAACTACCTCTCCGACAAGATTGAAGCACACGCTTTTATGAATCTGGGCTCAGTGAAAAACTTCGAGAACGGCGGGATCACCGACGAGCTGTTTATTACCAACCCCGACGAAATACGGCAGAGCTTCACCTCACAGGATATACCCACAAAGTTCACCAATACATGGAACACGGTGGGCAACAACAGATACTTTCTCTCGGGACGCTACAACCTGGGATACCGCGACATTGAAGGCGATTCGCTGAACAAGGGTCAGGGACATTTCGTGCCCGTGGCAAGCATCGGCTTTTCATCGCAATACACACAGCAGCATCGCCGCTTCCTGTCGTATGACACCGCTTATGTGAATGTCAGTGGCCTGCAGATGCAGCGCATCGACCAGTTCTATAACCAACGCAATTATGCGGAGGCGGTGGATGACAGCATCCACTACACTTCCTTTAAAAACAGCGTCTCCCTTGGCCTCCGCGAAGGATTCAGGGAGTGGGTGAAGTTTGGGCTGACCGCCTTCCTGGAGTATGACCTGCGCAATTATTCGCTGAGAGACAGTGTGGGCACAGGCTACCGCACACATCGTGAAAGCGCCGTGACGCTAGGAGGACAGCTCAACAAGCAGCAGGGCGAAAACCTGTTGTTTAACCTGCGTGCCGACATGGGTGTGCTGGGTGTGAACCTGGGTGAGTTCAGGGCCATGGGTGATGTGGAGACCGGCTTCGACCTCTTCGGCCGCCGTACCACGCTCGCTGCCGAGGCGTACATCAAAAACCTGCGGCCCAAATATCTGCAGGATCACTATTACTCCAAATATTTCAAGTGGGATCGCGATTTTGGCGACATACGCCGGGTGTATGTGGGGGGCAAGCTCCACATTCCCTTCACCAACACCACACTGAGCGCCAGCGTGGAGAACGTGCAGAACCTGATCTATTTCGATCAGGATAGAAACATCCAACAGGAGGGCGACAACATCCAGGTGCTGACAGCCCGCGTGGAGCAAAACCTGCATCTTGGCATCTTCAACTGGGACAATCAACTGGTATATCAGACATCGTCGCAGGAACAGGTGATACCCGTACCCATGCTGAGCCTCTATTCGAACATGTACCTCAAAACAAAAATTGTGAATGAACTCACCCTCCAACTGGGGGTTGACGCACACTACCATACCAAATATTATGCACCGGGTTACGAGCCGGCATTGCTGCAATTTTACAATCAACAGGAAAAGGAAATAGGCAACTATCCTATTTCCACGCTTTATGCCAATTTACACCTGAAGCAGACCCGCTTTTTCGTGATGTTCTACAACGTTGCCACGAAGATTATCAAGCCACAGGAGTATTTCTCCCTGCCGGGATACCCGGTGAACCCCTTTGGATTGAAGCTGGGTCTTTCTGTGAACCTGCATAATTAATGTCCTTTGTATTGAGGAAACGACTATATCTTTATCTCCTGCTGCTGCTCGTGGTCGTCACGGCCATGATTGCACTGCGCCACACGATAAACCGTGCGGCGCGACCGCCTGCGTCTCCGCGGGACTACCCTGAGATCATGGCATCGGGAGAGCTGCGCGTGGTGACCGACTACAACTCCATTGGCTATTATGTTTCCGGTGATTCAGCGATCGGATTTCAGCTGGAGATGATGCAGGCACTGGAGAAAGAATGGGGTGTGAAGGTGCAACTGACCCTGGAGAACAACCTCGATGACAATCTCGAAGGGTTGCACTATCAACGCTATGATCTGGTGGCCCGCAATATTCCCGTGAATGCGCAGTTGAAAGATATTTTCTCCTTTACGCTTCCCCTCATGCTCAACAAACAGGTGTTGGTGCAGCGCAAGGCGTTGTACAACGACAGCATCGATCCCATCCGGCAGCAACTGGACCTGGCCAAGAAAACCATTTACGTGGCGAAAGACTCGCCCGCGATGTTGCGGTTGAGCAACCTCTCTCATGAAATTGGAGACACGATCTTTGTGGAGGAGCATCCCACATATGAGGCGGAGCAGCTGGTGATGATGGTGGCTGCGGGTGACATTGATTTCACAGTGTGCGATGAAAAACTGGCACTGCGCCTAGCCAAGAGCCTCGAGGAGATCGATGTGGTAACGGACATCGGCTTCACACAGTTCGAAGCGTGGGCGGTGCGTCGCGACTCGCCACTGCTCCTGGACAGCCTCAACAGCTGGTTGGGTCGCTTCAAGGGTACGAAAGCATTTAGGGCCATATACGATCGGTACTACTAATAAAGAAGGAGGCCGACTCATACAAATGAACCGGCCCCCGACATGCTAACCATCTACTAATTGCTTCTTTCGCAGTTTTTTACCGTGGCTGTGGCATGTTGCGTCTTCCCTGACGGTTTGTTTCTCGCATTTTCTGCATTCTCTCGGCACGCATTGTCTTCCACTGTTCCATTTTTTCCTTTCCGATGATTTTCTCCAGTGCGGCATCGTTTTCGGCTACGGCCTTTTCACGCAGTGCCTGCATTTCTGTGCGGCGTGCATCGCGGTCCTGGCCTACTTTTTCTTTCTGCTCCTTGAATTGTGCAGCGCGCTCGGCATCCTGCTTTTCAAAAAGAGCGATGACTTCTGTCTTCTGGCTGTCGGTCAGCTCAAGCTGCTTGGCCAGATTCTCGGCCCGTTCCTTGGCACTCCACCTCATTTCGCCAGGTGCCTGACGCTGTCTTTGGTTGTGCTGCTGTGCCATCAGAGAAAAGCTCATTGCGAAAATGGCTACCATTGTCATGAATGCTACTCGTTTCATACTGTAAAAATTTTAAAGAGTAAATAAAAAATATACGCTGAATATGACGCATAAAAGTAGGAAAATGTTTAACACGATCGCAACAGTTTAACACTCTTTTTGGCCTCTTAATGCTCATATATTCAGGTGTATATGGGTTTTTTCTCCCTGTTTGTATGGAAAATGGCCCGTTTCATAGACAAAAACGGCCCATTTGTCTATTTCCGGATGCTTTTATCTTTTTAACCAGAAGAAGCCCTTCACTCCTTAGATTTCCTGTATAGAGAGACTTGCTTCAACTCTTCATTCTGATTGCTCTTTTGGGCAAAATGGCTAATTATCGCTATTTTTGCATCCTTAATCCAAGTAAGATGAATATTTTTGAACTGGCAGAAAGAAATCAGCGAACAGCCTGGAAAATACTGGAAGATACCGGGATCATTCCATCGTGGGAAAGTATCGGTGCGACTGTCAATATTGTCGGATCGTTAAAGACGGGCTTAATGATGAAAAGTCGGGATATCGACCTTCATATCTACACCGGGGATGTGAGTATTCCGGAAAGTTTTTCAGTGATGAGAGAATTGGCAGAACGATTGTCATTGAAGGAAATTCAATATGGGAATCTCATCGACACGGAAGAAGAATGCATCGAATGGCATGCTTTGTATGTGGATAAAGGCATGGATATATGGAAATTCGACATGATTCATATTCGTAAAGGTTCGAAATACGACGGTACAGTAGAGAGAACGACCGATGCCATTACAAAAAAACTAACTCCCGAACTCCGTAAAACGATCCTTCAAATTAAGTATGATGTACCGAATGGGGTAATAATTCCCGGCATTGAGATATATCATGCGGTATTTACGGGAAATGTGAAGACCTATGAAGAGCTTGAACGGTGGCGTAAAACCAACCCTCTGACAGATAGTTTGGGCTGGTTGCCCTGAAATGCTCTATCAGAAAATCTCCTCCCGCGGGTATTTTTCTTCTACCTTGCTGAAGAGATAGGATGCCAACGTGCCGGCGAGGAACAGCACTGCACAAAAGAAAAGGGCTCCACCAAAACTTAGTCCTGTGGCAGCAAGCTGCTCTGCACTGAAGGCGGGGAAGACCACCGTGGGAAAGATGGCCAGCGAGGAGCCGATTACCATGCCCAGAATGAAGTGATACATGCCGGAGTAGTATTGCTTGAAAAGATATGCGGCAATTTTAGAGAAAAGAAGCACACACAACACAAATCCGATGATCAGCGGGAGGATGACACCAAAGTCGAAGTCCTTGATGCCGATGGCCATCTTATCGTAGAGACCGAAGTAGATGAGGAAGTTGGAGGGACTCATGCCGGGGACAATCAGTCCCAACCCCATCAGTAGTCCCGAACCAAGCCAGACAAGGATGTTGGGTGCGACCTCGGTGAGTTGCTGCCCACCGACAATCATCAACAAAAAGATGGCGAGTGTGGATACGAACAGGATTCCTATGTCGGCGCCTTTTCTGCCTTTCTTCCCTGCCGTTTTGTAGAGTGAGGGGAAGGTGCCTGCCACGAAGCCGATGAAAAGACAAACAAATTGTGCGGCATACTTGCCAAAGGCTTTTTCCACCACCACAGCAAAGAGCAGGATGCCGAGGGCCGCACCAATGGCGACTGGAAGAAAATATCGTATGTTCTTCAGGAAGTTGTGCCGGATGTTGGCCAGAAAACGAATCAGCGGGTCGTAGATGCCGAAGATGACGGCCAGCACGCCTCCCGAGAGCCCGGGAAGAATGAATCCGATACCCACCAGCGTGCCTTTTGCCAGACGGATAAACCAGTCGGCCACAGGGCCCATTTTCTGCTTCTTCTCTGTTTCACCGTGTATATGTTCGCTCATTGGTTCATTTTATTTTAGCTGGGCAAAGATACATTTTTTTAGCTGGTCCACACCCTACTGCGTGCGAAAATGATGCAACATACCCTCCGTGGTGGCATGGTTATACGGCGAAGTAGGACTCCAACTCTTTCAGCGTGTTGATACTTGTGTGAATGTCTCTCACCACCAACCCCTTCTCGAGTACTACGATGCGGTCGCATACTTCGGTCACGTGGTTGAGGTCATGACTGGAGATGAGCATGGTCATATTGCGGGTTGTTTTGAGCTCATTGAGCATCCGCTTCAGTCGAATCTGTGAGGAAGGGTCGAGTGCCGTAAATGGTTCGTCGAGGATCAGTATCTGCGGGTCACCGATCAGGGCGGCAGCGATGCCTGTTTTCTTCTGATTTCCTTTGGAAAGATCGCGAATAAGCTTGCCCGATCCCAGTATCTCTCCGTTGAAGAAGTCACCCATCGATTGAAGAAATGCCGCCAGGTCGCCTTCCGACTTTTGGTAAACGCGTGCGGTGAAGGCAAAATACTCCTCGGGTGTGAGGAAGTCGATCAGAAACCCCTCGTCGAGGAAAGAGCCCACCTTCGATTTCCAGGCATCCCGACGGGCTACCTGTTCACCATCGACCTGTATTTCTCCCGTTGAGGCTTCAATGAGGTCGAGGATCAGCCTGAAGAAGGTGGTCTTGCCGGCGCCATTATTGCCCACCAGGCCGAAGCTCTCTCCATTGCGGATGGTGAGGGAGGGTATGTTGAGCACCGTGACACCGCCATATTTTTTTGTCAGGTTGGAGGCTGTGATTGTATTGGTTGCTTCTGCCCGGGGTGGAAGGGATGGGGGTACAGCTGAAAGAGTGTCAGGTTGTTGTGCGTAATCTTGCATAGAGATGTTTTGTTTTATATGGACAAAAAGTGGTAAAAGGCCGATGTTTATTCGCTCTTGCGGAATCCTGTGCAGAGGGCATACTTTCGACGGAGGAACTGTCGGTCGATTACCCTGAGCAGTGGCGCCCGGAACAGAATGCCCACAAGGCCCAGGACGGCGATGATGATCAGCGCAATGTGAGCGGCCGAAAACAGTGAAAACAGGAGCACCAGCATGACGGGAAGAACCAGCAGGGGAATCATTACAAGGAAGTTTTTATAACCCACTCCCTGCATATTCATCGCCGACCCCTTGGTAAGCTCCAGCCTCTTGGTGTTGAAGGTGGCACCAAAGAGGTAGACATAGATGTTCACACCTGCATTGTAAAGAAATGCCGCCAGGTGATAGAAGATGATCTTGGTGCCAAAAAAGAAGTAGGGTGTGGTGACAATGAACGAGGACACACAGAGCGCCATCAACAGGTAATAGTTACCCCGGATATAGGTGTGGGTATCGATGTCGCGGGTCATCAGAAAATCGAAGTGGGCGCCATCCCAGTTGATGATCCACTGGCCGAATATCAGCATGCCGGTGCCAGTGATAAAGATGGCCACGAAGAGAAGCCACCCCGGTTGCTGGTTATACACGGGATTGGGATAAAAAATTAATCCATAGAACAAAAAAAGCAATGCCGTGTAGAGTGTGCTTTTTGTCCGTTTGTGGCGGAGCACCAGCTTGATCTCGAGTGAGATGAGTTCGCCGATCTTTCCAAAGCGCTCCATGAAGGTAAATCGTTGCGTGGTGGCTCTGTTATTTCTCTTTCTTTCAAACGACTCGGGATAGTAGTTTTGTTTGAAGTAAACCTTGTTGAGCAGGAAAGCCAGTAGGCCCGGGGTTACTGTGGCGATCCAGATGAAGGGTGTTTCGGTCAGCAACCCAAAGAGACGCTGTGAGAGGGCAAAGATCGAGAAGATCTTAAAATACTCGAGTGCAGCCAGGCCGCAGCCGATGAGCAGCAGCAGGGTTGCTCCAAGAAGGAGGTTGTGAAACTTCCGCTTCAGGAGGGGAGCCAGCAGGGAGTTGAACCAGATGAGAAAGATGTTGATCCCGATAAAGCGAAGAGCACCGGCGGTGCCATAAGCAGGAAAGATGCCTGTGATAGCGAAAGGAATGGTCAGGCAAAGCAGGATATAGTTGACCGGGTTTAGCAGGGGCTTCAGGATCAGATAGTTCATTAGCACCGATCTTTTGACCGGCAGAGTCTGATAGTACTCCAAGTTGAGCCTGTTCAGCGGCTGCATGAGATAGCGGATTATCAGCAGCGCAAACCACCCATAGATCATGATGCCATGGAAGGTAACGGCAGGATCGGTACCGGGCGTGATTTCCTCTAGTAACTTTGGCAACATGAAACCCAGAAACAGGAACACTGCCAGAAAATAAAGTGCCGAAAGACCAACAAAAATATTGACGATCAGGTTTTTATAGTATCCAGGCGAACGGATACCTTTCAGCAAATAATGCTGGAAAAGAATTTTGTACATGTTAGATGCTTGATGTTTTTATTTTTTCCCAAAAAGGGCACCCAGCAGGCTTCGGGTGAGGGTTCTTCCCAGCTGATTGCTGATCTGCCGGGTGGTGCTGCGACCCACTTGTGTGAGGAGGTCGCCCAAGATACCCTGGTCGGCTTTCCGCTGCCGCGCTACGGCACGCTTTGCCCGCTCCTCCTCCAACAACGCTTTCTGAGCCTCCTTCTGCTGGCGGATCCTTTCTTTCTCCTCGGCGGCTTTGCTGCGTTCTTCTTCAAGGAGCTCCTGCTTTTGGGAGAGGATCTCGAAGGCAGACTCGCGGTCGATCAGCTTCTCATACACGCCATAGATAAGCGAGCTTCGGAGAATCAGATCGCGTTCCCCCTCTGTGAGGGGTCCTATTTGCCCCTGCGGAGGAAGAATGTTGGCCCGTTCCACCATCTGCGGAGCTCCCTTCTCATCGAGAAAAGAGACGAGCGCTTCACCCGTATTGAGCTGGGTAATGACTTCTTCGGTATTGAATTTGGGGTTGGAGCGAAATGTGTTGGCGGCGACTTTCACCGCCTTTTGGTCGTTGGGTGTGTAGGCACGCAGGGCATGTTGCACTCTGTTACCGAGTTGCCCGAGGATGCGTTCGGGAATGTCGGCTGGGTTCTGGGTGCAGAAATAGACACCCACACCCTTCGAACGGATGAGGCGGACAATCTGTTCCACCTTCTCGAGCAGGGACGAGGGCATGTCATTGAAAAGCAGGTGTGCTTCATCGAAGAAGAAGACCAGCTTGGGTTTATCCAGGTCACCCACCTCGGGCAGGGTCTCATAGAGGTCGTCGAGCAGCCAGAGCAGAAAAGTAGTATATACGCGGGGCGAGTTCATCAGCTTGTCGGCAGCCAGGATGTTGATGACCCCCTTGCCTTGTTCCGTCTGGATAAAGTCGGTGATCTCCAGATCGGGCTCGCCGAAGAACTTGGCGGCACCCTCACTCTCCAGTCGCATCAGCCCCCGTTGAATGGCACCGATGCTGGCGGGAGATATGTTGCCATATTTTGTGGTAAATTCCTGGCGGTTGTCGCCGATGTACTGGAGCATCTTCTGCAGGTCCTTCAGGTCGATCAGCAGCAGGTTATGGTCATCGGCAATCCGGAAAGCCATGGTCAGGATGGCTCCCTGCGTCTCGTTCAGATCAAGGAGTCGTTCCAGCAGCAGCGGTCCCATGGAGGTGACGGTCGTCCGCACGGGATGACCCTGTTCTCCGAAGACATCCCAGAAACGTACCGGGAAAGCTTTGTATTCGAATCCTTTCTCCTGGAGTTGGTAACCTTCCACCCGTTTATTCACGCTCTCTTTGTTTCCGCCAGTTTTGGCCACACCGGAGAGATCGCCTTTCATGTCGGCCGCGAAGACGGGCACACCCATTTCGCTGAAAGTTTCGGACAGGGTTTGGAGGGTGACGGTCTTCCCGGTTCCTGTGGCACCGGTAATGAGACCATGGCGGTTGGCCATTTTGGGTATCAGACACACTTCTGCTCCGTCGTTAATCGCTATAAAAGCACGTTTGCTGTTATCGAACATGATGATGAAAGAGATTGGTTGATAGTCAAAACAAAGTTATAAAATATTTTTACAGGAATGCAAACTGTTGCTTGTTTATGTTAATTATTTTTAGAAAAAAAAAAGATCACGTATCTTTATCTTTTTAAGTTAAGCTAAACCAGTTAAAGTTATCTGTCTATGAAACAAACATACCCCGTAACGTTTCGAAAGGAAGTGATGGAAGCCATTTACAGCCGGTTTTGCAGACCTCTGCTGCTCTCTCTCTTTTTCCTGCAGTCGCTTGCACTCTTTGCCCAGAAAGGGGTAGAGATCTCACACTATCTGCTTCCCGAATTCAGAGACGGGGTGGTGCTGATGAGAGATGGCCGCAGGAATCCGGCAAAACTCAATTACAATGCTGCATCGGAAGAGATGGTCTTCCTGCAGAACGAACAGAAGCTGGCCATAGCAGAACCTTCGTTGAGCCAGGTGGACACCGTCTTTTTGCACGATAGAAAGTTTGTCGTGCACAACAGGAAGTTCATGGAGCTGCTTCACCAGGATGATTTTACCCTTCTGGCCTATTATAAATGCAAGGTTATACCGCCCGGAAAACCTTCCGCTTATGGGGGCACGTCGCAGACATCGTCTGTCGACAGCTACTCGAGCTGGGCGGCTGGCGGCAGGGTATATGATTTGAAGCTGCCCGACGACTTTGAAGTCAAGCCTTTCAACATTTACTACCTGAGGGATGGGGACGAGTGGAAAGAGTGGAGAACAATGAGACAACTCAAGAACCATTTCAAAAAGGACAAGGAGCAGCTCGATCAGTATCTGAAAGAGCAAAAAGTCGATTTTAATGATGCCGCAGCTGTAACGCGACTGATTTATTTCATGGAGACGACCAATCACTCATCACAAAATTAACAATACATGAAAAGAACGATCATTTTATTTTTTGCCTTGTTGTGGATCACAGCCGGTGCAGTAGCTCAACAAGTTTATACTCCGACAGCAGATAACCTGCAAAATCGTGCAGAGTTTCAGGATATGAAGTTTGGCGTTTTTATCCATTGGGGTATCTACAGCATGATGGCCGATGGGGAGTGGATCATGAATAACAAGAACATCCAGTATCAGGAGTATGCCCTTCTGGCAAATGGCTTTTACCCGTCGAATTTCAGCGCCGCCAAATGGGTGTCGGATGTGAAAGCTGCCGGTGCTAAGTATATCTGCATCACCTCACGCCACCACGATGGTTTCTCGATGTTCGGCACAAAACAGTCGCCCTACAATATCGTGGATGCCACACCATTCGGTCGCGATGTGATCAAGGAACTTGCTGATGAATGCCACAAGCAGGGCATCAAGTTGCACTTTTACTATTCCCTGCTCGATTGGAGTCGTGCCGATTATAATCCCATGGGAAGGACAGGAAATGGCGTGGGTCGCACCGAAAAAGGTGAGTGGAAGAACTACCACAACTTCATGTTGGGTCAGTTGACCGAGTTGTTGACAAACTATGGAGAGATTGGGGCCATCTGGTTCGACGGACAGTGGGATCAGCCGGCAGATTTCGACTGGCGCATGCGGGAAATTTATGACCATATTCACGCCATCCAGCCAGGTTGTATGATCATCAACAACCACCACCTTGCTCCCGTTGAAGGAGAAGACGGGCAGACCTTTGAGAAGGATTTGCCTGGACAAAATCAATCGGGCTATTCAAGCACATCAACTGTTGGTCAGTTGCCACTGGAGACCTGTGAAACCATGAACCACTCGTGGGGATACAACATCACCGACAAGAATTACAAAACAGAAAAAGAGCTGATTCATTATCTGGTGAAGGCGGCAGGCAACAATGCCAACCTGCTGATGAACGTGGGCCCGCGACCCGATGGAACCTTCCCCGACATAGCCATTGAACGCTATAACGCAATGGGCGCCTGGCTGAAAACTTATGGAGAGACAATCTATGGTACCCGCGGTGGTTTTATTGCGCCACGCGACTGGGGTGTGACTACACAAAAGGGGAACAGACTTTTTGTGCATATCCTGAACCTGAAGGATGAGGCACTTTATCTGCCCATGGAGGGGAAGCAGGTAGCTTCCGCGAAGTGGTTCATCGACAAGAAACCGGTGAAATTTACCAAGGCTGCGAACGGCATAGTGCTACAATTGGGGCCTCTTCCCAATGAAACCGTCTGTGTGGTGGAATTGGAATTGAAATAGAGAACTTTATAAGTTGATGCAGAGGGCAAACGCAACTGCCAGGAGGAAACCCGAGAGGGAGGTTCGCTTCAGGTAGGGATCAAGCGCTTGCCCCTCTTTGTGTCTGATTTCGATCACGATTGCAAGAGGCAGCAGAAAGACCAGCAGATAAGCATACCGGTACCAGGGTGCCGGTTCAAAGAGGAGGTTATAGCCGGCAAAGCAAGCAAAAGAAATGAATGTCATCAGTGTATGGTACACTTTTGCAGCGGGCAAACCCAGCTTCACGGCAAGGGTGATCTTACCGGAGGCTTTGTCGTTCTGGATGTCCCGCATGTTGTTGATGTTGAGGATCATGGCGCTGATCAGTCCCAGCCCGATAGCCGGCAACAACGGTTGCCATCCGGTGAGATGGGTGTGCAGGAACCAGGTGCCGATCACCGGTACTGGCCCGAAGAAGAGGAACGCAAACAGATCACCCCAGCCCCGGTAGCCATAGGCATGTTTCCCCAGGGTATAAAAGAGCGCTGCCAGAATGGAGCCAGCACCGAGAGCGATCATGATCCAGGTGGAGGAAGCGTTGCTGAAAGGTGCTGCACTCCCTATGAGGGCCAAGCCTGTTACCACACAAAGGAGGATGAAAAGGAGCACTGCTCTTTTCATCTCCTTTTGTGAAATTTTGCCGCTCTGCAGTGCGCGTGTAGGGCCTTGTCTCCGTCCCGTGATGTCGGTTCCCTTCTGGTAATCACCTAAGTCGTTGGCCAAGTTGGCCAGGATTTGAATGGCTACAGCCAGCAGCAGAGCCAGCAGGAATATGGTGGTGCTGAAGGTTCCTTCACGCCAGGCCAGCGCGCTGCCCAGGACGACAGCGGCAACGGCCAGAAAGAGGGTGCGCAGCCTGAAGGCGGAGATCCACTGCGTGAAGGTAGGCATGACCGTGTGTGAGATTAATAGGCTCTTGCGAAGATGACCCTTTGGGATGATGGTTTTCCGGTGACCATGCATTTGCCGGGTGTCTTATCGCCTTCGAGGGGGATGCAGCGGATGGTGGCCTTTGTTTCCTCCTTGATCAGTGCTTCTGTTTCGGCGGTGCCGTCCCAGTGGCAGAGGAGGAATCCTCCCTTTTCGATCTCTTCCTTGAACTCCTCGTAGCTGTTTACCTCCCTTGTTTGGGCAGTGCGGAAGTCGGCTGCCTTCTTATAGATGTTCTCTTGAATCTCCTCTAGCAGGGCCTTCACATGGTGTTCGATCCCCTCACAGGAAAGGGTTTCCTTGGTGAGTGTGTCGCGGCGGGCCACCTCGATGGTGTTGTTCTCCAGGTCGCGTCCTCCCAGAGCAAGCCGTACCGGCACTCCCTTGAGTTCATATTCCGAGAATTTCCATCCTGGTTTTTTGTTGTCGGTATTGTCGTACTTCACACTGATACCGAGAGATTTCAATTTCGTGATGATTCCTGCCACCTTCTCGTTGATCTGTTGGAGCTGTTCCTCATTTTTGTAAATAGGAACAATTACCACCTGGTAAGGAGCAAGCTTGGGAGGAAGTACGAGACCATTGTCGTCGGAATGAGACATGATCAGCGCACCAATCAGGCGGGTGGAGACACCCCATGAGGTGGCCCACACGTAGTCGCGATTGCCATTCTGATCGGAGAACTGTACATCGAATGCTTTGGCAAAGTTTTGTCCGAGGAAGTGGGATGTACCCGACTGCAATGCTTTGCCATCCTGCATCAGTGCTTCGATGGTGTAGGTATCGAGGGCGCCGGCAAAACGTTCCGACTCCGATTTGAAGCCTTTTATGACCGGCAAGGCCATGTAGTTCTCTGCAAAATCGGCATATACGTTGATCATCCGTTCTGCTTCCTCTACGGCTTCTTCTTTGGTGGCGTGTGCAGTGTGGCCCTCTTGCCAGAGGAACTCGGCCGTGCGCAGAAAGAGACGGGTGCGCATCTCCCAACGTACTACGTTGGCCCACTGGTTGATGAGCAGGGGTAGGTCGCGGTAGGACTGGATCCAGTTTTTGTAGGTGCTCCAGATGATGGTTTCGGATGTGGGACGGACCACCAGCTCCTCTTCGAGCTTCGCTTCGGGGTCGACCACCACACCGCTGCCGTCTGGTGCATTTTTCAGGCGGTAGTGAGTCACCACGGCACATTCTTTGGCAAAACCTTCTACATGGTCCGCCTCGCGGCTCAGGTATGATTTGGGTATGAACAGTGGGAAGTAGGCATTCATATGTCCTGTTTCCTTGAACATGTCGTCCAGCTGACGTTGCATTTTTTCCCAGATTGCGTAACCATAAGGTTTGATCACCATGCAGCCTCTTACGGCTGAATTCTCAGCCAGGTCGGCCTTGATCACCACGTCGAGATACCACTGTGAATAGTCTTTGCTGCGGGGAGTAATCTCCTTCAATTCTTTTGCCATTTCTTCTGAATACTGTTTTTTTGTTTGTAGGTGCAAAGATAATACCAACTGACTGATTTTGCCCCATTCCTGTTCCACATTTTTTCATCGGTCCACTGCTATTTACTGCTTCATGTTGTCGCAGTTGCTCCTTTTTGTGCCTTTCTCTGCGCGCTACTCCTTCCCCGGCAGCTTTCCCCAATCTACGCTGAAATACCCCTTTTTGGGGGTATTATTTTCAAATTGAATCGGGTATTTTTGTCTTTGACAACACCAGGAGGAATGAACCGGGATCAGGAAGGCCAGCTTATTCTTTAAAGAGAACCAAACGATGGGGATTCATTCATACATAGGAATTTTCATGAAACGAGCAGGTAAGCATGCCGACAGGTCGTCGGCTGTATCGATACTCCATATGCCACACATTTTAATCAAACAAATAAAAATAATCGTATGAAACGAGTAGTGATTTTTTTGAGTTTTTGCCTGTTGTTTACCGTACAGGCCGACGCACAGAAATGGCTGAACAAGCTGGGTAACGCTGCCAAGGAGGCTGCCAAGAATACAGTAGAGCGACGGGTCGAACAAAAAGCGGAGGATGTAACGGAGGAAGCGCTGGATAAAGCGGAAGATTCGGTGAGCAAAAAGGAAAAGAAGGAGAAGTCCCAATCGGAGAATGAGGAAGAGGCGGTAGTGAAGGAAGACAGTGACGACACTTCCCTGAATGACAAAAATAGCGATGCTGCAAGCACACCGCAGGAACCTGCACAAAAATTATCCGCCACAAGCCGGTATGATTTTGTGCCGGGCGATCAGATCCTCTTCTTTGAGGATTTTTCGCAGGATGCCATTGGCGACTTCCCGGCACTCTGGAGTTCCAACGGCAGCGGAGAGGTAAAAACAGTGAATATTGCTTCCGGTAACTGGTTTCACATGAACGGAGAGGATGCCGTATATTGTTATACCCGCAAGCTGGAGCTGCCCGCTAACTTTATCGTGGAGTTTGATATCATCCCCGATGCAGAATACCGCTACGGGATACAGTTTACACTTTATCAGGATAAGGCTGACGAGGCTCCGGAGTTGGACACTGACTTGTATCCGGGTGTGGGCGGGCTCCACGTTGAAGTGGGCTCTGACCAGTGGGAGACCAAAGGCTACAACGAAGACGAAGATTGGATTACCGGACAAGCCTCAAAGAATCCGGTGATCCGTGAAAAGGAGAACCATGTCATCATCTGGGTACAACAGCGCAGGGTGCGTATTTATCATCAACAGGAGAAAGTGTTGGATGTACCGACCAACATCTATCCCGGTGTGCAGTTTGACCGCATACGCTTTTCAGGATGGGACCGTTATTGTTTTCCCTATGTCACCAACTTGAAAATCACCACTGCCTCACCCGATACACGGAGTAAGTTGCTGACCGAAGGGAAACTGGTAACCTACGGAATTACTTTTGATGTGGGCAAGGCTGAGGTGAAACCGGAATCGTTCGGCACCCTGAAGAGTATCGCCGATGTGTTGAAGGAAAATCAATCGGTCAAGGTGAAAATTATTGGACACACTGACAGCGATGGTGATGACACCAAAAATATGGAGTTGTCACAACGTCGTGCCGATTCAGTGAAAAGTGAGCTGGTGAGCAAGTTCGGTATCGACGCTTCGCGGATGGAAACAGAAGGAGCCGGAGAGTCGAAGCCTGTCGCACCGAACGATACGCCAGCCAATAAAGCCATGAATCGCAGGGTGGAATTTATTCGTTTATAGCATACAAGACCATGAAGAGATTGTTGTCATTGTTTGCTCTTTTGGTTGCTGTCGGCAGTATGTATTCCCAAAGTGATGTCAGATCGCTTCTCAAGGAGCTGCCGCCGGTGCCGGAAAATATCTGCGGTGAAAGCTTCGAGGTGAGACAAGATTGGATCCTTCGCGTATCGGCGCTGAAAGATAAAATGACGGAACTCCAGAGTACCGAAAATTGGAAAAAGCGGGAAGCCACAAGTAAGGGAAAGGGGAATAGCGATTTTTTTCAGTCTCCCGAGATGGTAAACAAATTCCAGGCTATTTTGACAGAGGCAGACCAAATCAGTACGAAGAACGAACAGCGATTGAGCCAGTTGGTAGAGGCTCATACCAAGGGCCTTGTCGAGTTCACAATAAAGTATCTCCCCCTCATCGATCAGTTGAATGAGGAACTGAACGCGGTACGCACCAAAGGGGGATCGATTGCGGGAATAAAGGAGAAGATGACCCAGATGGCGAACGACAAATGCCAGGATTTGAGCACCGTCACGATAACCTATCTGGTACGTTATCGTGCGCTCCTCGACGAACTGCTGATTGACGGAGCAAAAATCAACTCTTTGCAGGACCAGGCCAACAGGATGATGTACGCTTCGTATAACATAAACACCCGTTATGGTAACTGTCTCGATTATCTTATTTATTATGCTGATGCATTGATGAAAGTGTATGATGACCATCCTCAGAATATACTGCAAGCGGATTTTGAATTATAGATTGCGAGGTATGGCGAGGAATGAGTGAGTTTCGATGAAGGAAAAAAGGGATTTATGAAGAAATTGTTTTTGTTGTTCGTCATGCTGGCTTTTGCATGGACCAACTTCGCACAGTATCAAATGCCATCGGACATCAAACGGATCATGGAGAAAGTATCTTCCGGAAAAGAACTGACGGAGCAGGAATCTGCCCGACTGGAGGAGTGGGGAGATACGATGTCGAAACAGTACGAGAAGCAGGAGAATGAAGACCGTAAACAAGGATCGCAAACACAGGGTGCTGAATCACCGAAAGTGGAAAGTACCATTCAAAAAGGCAATAAGCCTTGTCCTGAGCTAATCAAGCTGACAGCCACATCGTTGCTGACACGTGACCAGTATATACAATTGGCGCAATCTTTGCTGACAACCTACGGACCGAAGACGGGCGATTTGCAGAAGTTGAAGCAAAAACTGGAACAGTCTGACCGGCAAACGGATGGTGCCGACATGGGTGCTGCATTTGTGATGACGGGAGCCGGATCAGCATCGGTCTATGCCATTGCCTGGAGCGCTGTACGTAGTCCCGACGACCTGCTTACGGCAAATAACCTGGGAGTGGCACTCAAGGATATGGGTGAGTATGCCAAGGCGATACAGATATTGCAGTATGCCGATCATTTAAAACCGAACATTGGTCTGGTCCTCTGCAACCTTGGGTGGGCTTATTGGGAAGCAGGTGATCAAACCAATGCCACCGCCATGTTCGAAAAGGCGCTGCGGGTAGCTCCGAAAATGAGTTCACCCTATCTGGGGTTGGGACTCATTGCCCAATGTGAAAAAAATAATGTGAAGGCAGAGCAATACCTGCGAAAGGCGCTGAGACAAAAATATTCGGCTGTTGGATTTGCCGCCATGGCAAAGGCTCAGGAAGCAAATTCCGCCTCACAGCAGCAACCTAGCACACCCCGTCCGCTGGTGGATGAAAAAGGAGACAGCAGGGGGCTTGAGATTCCCGATTTACCTGTGTATGAGAATAAGAGTATGATGGCAGGTCAAGAGCAGCCTCTCAAGCTTTATTTGACGCAATTGGGTGCTCGAGAGCAGCAATTGTTGTCCCGCTTGCTCTCCGCTGCTGAGCGGATGAGAAATCAGCAGCTACATGCATCGAGAGATCCGGACAATTCGATGGTTTTTTCACGTGATTTCGCGAAGGGAATCATGCAGTTTGAGGATATCTGTGGGTTATTGTTTGGGGAAAACAGCAACTACGCGAGGGCTTCGCGACAGGGATCGAAGTTGGTGGAAGACAACGCAAAAAGAATGGAACAACATCTGCCAATGCTCGCACAGGATCAGGAAAAACATCTGCAGATGCTGGACCAAATGCAAGCCCTCATGGAAGAAGGGATAAAATGCGGTGATAACGAGTATTGTCAGAAACAGGTTGAAGCCAAAATAAAGAAGTTACAGTATGAAATTGATCTACTCGTGTTCAAGATGTGTAAGCTACAAAAGGGAGACCTGGAATCCTCCTTCTCTGCAGCCTGTAAAAATTACGCACTTGTTTCCGGTGCATTGAAAGAGGCGATATCTGATTTATATGCATTCTCCAATCCCATCATTGAACAGATGTATGCCCCCAGTATCAACGAGTATTACAATCTCTATCGAGAGATGATCGCGCTCAGTCACCTAAAGATCGCTGCAGGTTTTGCTTCCGGGATACCACCCATTGCCAACCAACTCAACGAGTTGATCTGCGTGGAGCCGGAGCCGCCCCAGCCTCCTGAATCACCTGCAGATCCAACGCTCCCCACACAAGAGAAAAAAGATTGTCCGTTGGGCGAAAACGGTCTCAGTGGGGGCATGGGTGTTTTGTCGTTTGAGCTCAGCTGTGAACATGTGAAATTATCGGGTGGCGAGGGTCTTCTCTGGTCAGTAAAGCGCGATTTTAACAAACACGAAACCACGATCTGGGGTGGAGTGGGTGTGAAGGGCGAATATGGCAGTGGAACTCTTTCAGCCGAAGCGTCACTGGGTATGGAAATCACCTTGGGACAGGGTGACAGTGTGAAGGATGTGGCTTTTACCAGCAATGTAAAAGCGGGTGTAGGGGGGCTCGCAGAAGGGGAGATCAGCGGCCGGTTTGCCCTGGAAGGAGGGCCTTCGGTGAGTGCGGACGCCAACTTTACTCCACCGGGTATATCGGACTTACTGGGTAATTGAATCTGTTTTTACACCAGCTTCTGCTCCAGGGCCATGCGCACTAGCACCGCGGTGTTTCTGGCTCCCATTTTAACAAGCAGATTCTTGCGATAGCTGTTGATGGTCTCCACACCCAGGAACATCTTCTCGGCTATCTCGGCGTTCGTATACCCTTCGACGATGAAACCGAGCAGTTCTTTCTCGCGTGGGGTGAGCCACACGGGATGGATGGATCTCCTTCGCAACAGCAGGTCGATCTCTTCACAAAAGAAAGTTTCGTCCTGCATGACCATTTCTACGCTTTGGATGATCTCCTCGGGCATGGCGTTTTTTACCACGTAACCCGATACCCCCTGATCGATCATGCGGCGAACAATGGCATATTCATTGAAGCTGGATAAAGCGACAATCTTAATCTCCGGATAGGCTGTTTTTATCTCCTTGCAAAGATCGATGCCATTGACATCGGGCAGGCTGATATCTAGCAGGATCACATCCGGTAGTTCATGCAGGAGTGCTCTGCGGCACTCTTCGCCGGTCATGGCAGTGCCGATCACCTGAATGTGTGCAGTTTGGTCGAAAAGATTTTTCAATCCATCTACCAGAATATGATGATCATCCACGATCAGGAGTTTAATCTTGTCCATCGGAAGGTTATTGCATGATAGGATGTCAGTTAGCTCTCTTTGCAAAGCTAGATATTTTTTGCGATCAGGTAAAATTTTTTTTCTTCACGTCCATCTATTCGATCAGGAAAGGTCATTCCTTCCTTTGTTTCAAATTTCCCCGGTTGAAGGAGAAGTAGATGCCGGGTGTGCCCACTACGGCAAAAATTAAAAAGCTCCATTGCATGACATTCATAAAAATAGGATCAGAGACGGCATCCACCGACGAGTTTCCAAAATTCATGGTGAAGAGAAAGGTGATGACGCTCATGCTGATGATCTGTCCGAAGACCCGCATGGAAGAGGCAATGCCGGAAGCCTGTCCATATTGTGGCTTCTCCACTGATCCCATGATGGTGTTCATGTTGGGAGAGGAGAAAAGGGCAAAACCCATTCCTACCCACAACAGGATCGCCACGATCCATCCGAGGGGTGTGGCCGGCGTAAGAAATGCCAGCAAGAACAATCCCAGGGAGCACATGGCCATGCCCACCGTTGCAAAGTAACGGGGCTGAATTCTGTCGGACAACTTCCCTACTACCGGTGAGAAGAATGCCATCATCAGGGGCTGCGCCACGATTATCAGGCCAGCGTCACGTGGTGAGAGGCCCTTTATTTTCTGCAGGTAGAGGCTCAGGAAAAAGACGATGGCAAAGGTAGCCGTATAATTGATGAGCGCTGCGAGGTTGGAGTAGGTAAAGAGCCTATTATGGGTAAAGAGTCGGGTGTCGAGCAGCGGGTGGTTTCTTTGTCCTTCCAGTTGCCAGAAAAGCAGCAACAGAAAAAGAGCACTCCCCATCAGTATCCAGCCTGGCAAGGAGGGAATGAGAGAGGATCCGTAGACCAGTGCGGTGAGTCCTGTCATAAACAGAATAGTTCCAACATGGTCATTGCCGTTGTGAGGCTGGGCTTTGCTGCCGTTATTCCGGAGGAAACGCAAGGAAGTAAAAAGAGTGAGTAAGCCAAAGGCGGTGGCTACCAAAAAGAGGGAACGCCAACCGGTATGGATGGTGAGTATGCCCCCTGCAAGCGGTCCCAATGCTAGTCCAGCGTAGACCGACGAGACGGAAATACCCAGTACTTGTCCCCTTTTCTGAGGTGGGTATGAGGCCACAAGAATGGCCTGGCCGGTGGTACCCGTGAAGGCAGCACCCACACCCTGTATAAAACGGCCCACGATAAGCCAATTGCCGTTTGGTGAGAAATAGCAGAGAAGCGAGGAGAATGTGAAAAGAATAAGGCCCCACTTAAAAAGCTTCCGGTTGTCGTATCGGTCACCCCAGGTGCCTGCAGGTAGCATAAACAGTGCGGTGCCCAGGATGAAGGAGGTGATGATCCAGCTCAATTCAATGGCTGTGAGAGAGAGGTCCCTCTCGATGGTGGGCAATGCGATGTTCACTGCTGAAATAAGGAAGGTACCCATGAATGAGGTTGCTGCTACCACCAGTAGTATTAAAAGCTCTGCTCTTTTTCCCATTCTTTTGCTCATTCTTTTGCTTCTGTGTGAATGTTGGCTTGCTGCAGCCTTTTGGGTTATTTTCTTCTCTTTGTGTGTTTGCGGTTGAATGAAAGATCAGTAGGTCTGCCTGATGTGCTTCACCGTGACGGGTGTTCTGTCTGCTGCTTTTAGCAGTGGCGAGGTGATTACGATGGTTCTTTTCTCTCCTGGCAGCAGATCGATGAAGTTGTCGCTGAAGTGGGCGCCTTGTATGGGTATCTCCACGAACACATCTTTGGCCAGTTTGGGGCTCATCAATGTTAGGGTGTATTGTCCGTCAGCGTACTTCATCTTTGTCTCAATCTTTGTTTCGGGGAGATTCAGTTTATTGGGCCAGTAAAAGAAGTAATCCTTGGTAGAGATCACATCTCCCTTGCTGTTGCTCAGGATGGCGTGAATCATCTTGTTGGCTTTGTCCTGTTCACCCATCCACTCCGACAGCGGCAGGGTCTTCACGATCTGGCTGCTGTTGGCTTTCGCACTTACCTTCGTTTTAAGTTCTTTTTGTTTTCCTGCTTGGAAGTCAATCAGCTGTACCGTCAACTGCAGATCATTCCGCTCCTCCAGGTAATCGGATAGGGTGTAAAACTGCAGGGTGTCTTCCTTGAAAGCAATGCCCAGAGCGAGTGGTGCAAAGACATCGCGCATCCGGTAGTATTGTGCCTTCCAGTTGTCGTAGTAGTCGATGCTCGACCAGGATACTACCGGCCAGCTGTCGTTGATTTGCCAGTAAAGGGCTCCCATACAGTAAGGCCTGCCGCGGCGCATGGCTTCCACCGATTCCTCCATGCCATTGCCCTGCATCACCAGTCCCACATAGACAAAATCCTCGAAATTCTTTGGTTCATGGTAATACATATCCATGTATTTCTTGATGAGGGAGTTGCCGGTAGAGGCTTTCTGGTGCACTTTCATCACCTCGCTCTCGAGACTCCACTGATCTTCGGGGGCAAAGGATCGGATGGTTTTCATTTCGGGGAATGACTGGAAGCCGAACTCACTGGCAAAGCGGGGAAGCCTGTCGGCCATCGCTTCAAAGGGTAGTTCTCCATACCAGAGGCCCCAGTCGTGTACGTCGCCCTGGTTGAAGAGGTGAGGGCGGCCCCAGTTGGCTACATCTGGAGAGCCGTGAGTGTAATCGCGCGTGCCATCGTGCTCCTTCACCAATGCGGGAAGTAGTTCCCGGAAGGTTTTGTCGTATCCTTTGAACCAGGCATCCATCACCGATTTGGGATATTGTTGGTCCCATCCCCAGTAATGTAATCCTTCGAGTACCTCGTTGTTGCCGCACCAATAGGCCAGAGAGGCATGGTTACGCAGTCGCCTGATGTTGTAGACTGCTTCCCCCTTCACGTTGTCAAGGAAAGCATCGTCTGAGGGGTAGGGGGTACAGCCGAAAATAAAATCCTGCCACACCAGGATACCCCGCTCATCGGCCTGACGGTAGAATTCCTCGTTTTCATAGATCCCTCCTCCCCAGACGCGCACCATATTCATGTGTGCCTCTTCGATGTGATTGAACATCTTTGCGTAGTAAGCGCTATCCTGTTGCGTGGTGAGGATCTCCCCGGGGATATAGTTGGCTCCTTTGGCAAAAAGTGGAGTGCCGTTTACCTCGAAGAAGAACGAACGGCCTTGCGCATCCTCCCGGGCAATGTGGCGGATAGTGCGCAATCCTGTTCTGACAGCTTTTTCGGCGATCACCTTGTCGTCCACCATGATCTTTGCGGTGAAATCATACATGTGCTGTTCTCCCCAATCTATCGGCATCCACAGCTTTGGCGCGGATATGACGAGCGGGAGATTGAACCTGTTTTTTCCTTTCAGGAGCGTGATTTCCTTATCCTCTCTTTCGGAGTTACCGCCTTGTATGCTGTATACTATCGACAACGTAGCTTTCAGTGACTGTTCCGACAACGAGACAATTTCTATCTGGTTTTCAATGTGTGCCTTCTGTGCGTTGACCGATGCCTGTTTCACATAATAATCCTCGATGAAGGCTTTGTGATAAAAGTGGAGGGATACCGGTTTCCAAATGCCCATCTGCACCATGCGGATGCCCCAGTCCCAGCCAAAGTGGTAGGGTGCCTTGCGGTTGTACACGCTTAGTTTTTCCGCTCTGTGATCATTTCCGGCTGGATAGTCATAGCCAAATGTTTCCCGAGCAGGCATCATCGTCGTTATGGGAGAATAGAAACGGATATAAAGATTGTTCTCTCCCTCTTTGAGTAGCTTCTTTACCGATATCTTGTGGCCGGTGAACATGTTGTCGGCTTGCAGGATACGGGATCCGTTGAGAAACACATCGGCATGCGTGTCGAGCCCCTCGAAAGAGATCATGGCATCGTCGTACTGCAGTTGACGGGCAGTGACGCAGAACGTTTTTTTGAAGTCCCAGTTTTCATTTTCTATCCACTGCACTTTATTTTCGTTGGTGCCATAATAGGGATCGGGCAGCACGCCATGACGAATGAGGTCGCGTTGCACCGATCCCGGCACAGATGCCTCGTACCATTGGGTGGCGGTGGAGCTGGTCACCTCGTTTTGGGGGGACTTACTCGCTTGTCTGAATTGCCATCCCTCGTTCAGGGAAATGGTTTCACTATGTTGCGCTACAAGCATGCAGGAAATCAGAAAAAAAAATAGCGATACAGTTTTTCTCATACATACAGGGGAAATAGGTGATAACTGTGAAAATGACTGCGCAAATATAACGATTTGTTCGTGAACTCACAAAGTAACAGACGGAAGGTTATTTTGTCTGCTGAGGAGGTACACTTTCACAGAAAATCGTAAATTTGTGGTTGAATATTTTCACCAAGGGCATGATGACGGATTTTATTTTCACCGACCGCAACGAGTTTTTCCATCTTTATCGCAGGCTCTACGCTTTTTTAAGACAGGCCTGGGAGAAAGAGAAAGTATTGCATTTAAAGAAAATGGTGCAGGAGTCGTTGTCCAAGGTGGTTGAAAACAGGGAGGAGGCGTTCTATGAGCTGTTGCTTGAGATGCGGACTGCACTCATTACCATGGATGAGATCGGGTTGAAGCAACCCACTGTCTGTGCTGTGCTTCTCTTTCGTGCTGTAAAAAAAGAGGAGTATCCCCTTACCGAGATAAAAACGCTTTTTGGTGGTGAGGTGGAGTTGATTCTCAGGGGATTGAAGAAAGTCGCCGAATTCACAGACAGACGTTCTACTGTGGAGTCGGAGAATTATATGCGCCTGCTGCTTTCCATGGCTGAAGATATTCGGGTGGTTTTCATTATGATTTCCAGGCAGTTGCAATTGATGCGGGATGCAAAAGGTACAGAACGCTCTCATCGACTCGATCTCTCGGTGGAGTCCACCTATTTGTATGCACCTCTGGCCCATCGGCTGGGACTCTATACCATCAAGTCGGAGTTGGAAGACCTCTGTTTGAAATATACCGACCGTGCATCGTACGATTTTATTGCACAGAAGCTGAACGAGACCAAACGATCTCGCGACCAGTATATTCAGGCGTTCATTGGGCCGGTGAAAGAGCGACTTGACAAGACGGGGTTGAAATATGACATCAAAGGTCGTACCAAATCGATTCACTCCATCCTCAACAAACTGAAGAAACAGAAGATTGAGTTTGAGAACATCTATGACCTCTTTGCTATCCGGGTGATTATCGATGCCCCCGATGAACAAGAGAAGGCGCAATGCTGGCAGGTTTACTCCATCATCACCGACATGTATCAGCCCAATCCAAAGCGACTAAAGGATTGGCTTTCCATTCCCAAGAGCAACGGATATGAGTCGCTTCACATCACCGTGATGGGTCCCGACTCCCGTTGGGTGGAGGTGCAGATACGAACCAGGAGAATGGATGAGATCGCGGAGCGTGGGCTGGCAGCACACTGGAAGTACAAGGGGGTGAAGGAAGAGTCGACACTCGATAACTGGCTAAACTCACTGCGTGAGTCACTAGAAGACAAAGAAACTAACCTGAGTCAGAAGTTGACGGACTTTAAGCTGGACCTGTATGAGGAGGAAATATTTGTCTTTACGCCCAAGGGTGACCTCTTTAAGCTTCCCAAAGGAGCCACGGTGCTGGATTTTGCTTTTGCCATCCACTCCAAACTGGGAGCCACCTGCATGTCGGGGCGTGTGAATGGCAAGAATGTGCCCATCAAGCACCTGTTGAAAAGCGGTGATCAGGTGGAGATCAACACCTCCTCCCATCAGTCGCCCAAGCAGGACTGGTTAAGCTTTGTGGTCACTGCCAAAGCCCGTACCAAAATAAGGCAGATTCTAAAGGAAGAGGCAGGGAAGCAGGTGGATATCGCCAAGGAGACCCTTTCACGCAGGATGAAGAACCGCAAGATTGAGGTGGATGATGCCCATCTGATGCAACTGATCAAAAAACTTAAGTACAAGACGGTGACCGATTTTTATGTCGACATTGCTGCCGAGAAGCTGGATGTGAACTGGGTTATCGACCGTTATCTGGAGTTGGAAAATAGGGATGGAGAAAACAGAGATGGTCATCTTCCCGTGAGTGCCGAAAGTTTCACGTTGCGGCCTCCCACGAAGGACTTTTCCAGCAACGATGAGCTTGTCATCGATCAGAATCTGACTGGGATAGATTACAAGCTGGCCAAATGCTGCAATCCTATTTTTGGGGATGAGATCTTTGGCTTTGTCTCTTCTCAGGGCATTAAGATACACCGAACAAGTTGTCCCAATGCGCATGATCTCTTTGCTCGATATGGTTATCGTGTGCTCAACGCACGTTGGTCTGGTACCACTGGATCCTCCAGTTATACCATCGTGCTGCGGGTGATTGGCAATGACCAGATTAACATTGTGGCCAATTTGATTTCCATCATCTCCAAAGAAGTGGGTGTGCAGATGCGCTCCATCTCCATTGATTCCCACGATGGCTTGTTTCAGGGCAACATCTCTGTGATGATTGCCAATACATCGATGATGGAGCAGTTGATTAAAAAGTTGAAGGCTGTAAAGGGGGTGAAGTCTGTTACACGACTGAATTAATCTTCAGGGTCGATCTCTTCGCCCAGACTCTCCATTGAAATTGAAGCTGTGGGCGTGATTGAAGCTGTAGGTGTTTGGGTTGTTGCAGGAGTCTCCTGCGGCTGAAGTGAGGGCAGTAATTGTTGCACGTAATTGCGCTCGAAGTCCTCGGGGCGCAAGATAGTGTCGTTGTATTGTATGAGGTCGATGTCGATAACTACTTTTCCCTGGTATTTGTCTTTTGGTGAGCGTCCTACGGCCCTTTCTGTCTGTTTGATCTTGTCGATCACCTCTTCGGGTGTCAATTCTGTCTCTGCTTTGGCCAATATATTTCGAAACAGGTAAGAGTATTTTTCTTCCTCGGGCTCGGAGAGAATGGGTTGCGTGAAAATGATCTCGGGGAAAAGCCGGGTTAGCATTCGCTTGGCTTTGTCTATATTAGTTTTGGCGAATGTATTGGATCCTATGCTTAATATAATAATGCTCATACTGATAAATTGAATTACAAATATACACAATTTTGATGAAACTGATGGCTGAAATTCAAAAACTATTATCTTTGTTCTATTATAGCTGTTAAAAATGAAAAAATTACGCTGCTTTTTTATTTTCCTGGTTGGGTGGCTTTTGATACAGGGCCTGTACGCACAAGAGGACAAGGTATTGGTCTATCGGATCAACATCAAGGAGAATATCGGCAGCCACACATGGATTTATTTGCAGAATGGCTTGCATGAAGCGTTGCAGAAAGATGCCCGTGTGGTGCTGTTGCATATGAATACCTACGGTGGAGGAGTTCTTGAGGCAGACTCCATGCGTACGGCTATTCTGAATTTTCCCTTGCCTGTGTATGTTTTTATCGACAACAATGCCGCTTCGGCAGGTGCGCTCATTTCTATTGCCTGCGACAGCGTCTTTATGCGTCAGAGTGCTTCCATGGGTGCTGCCACGGTGGTAGATGGGGGTGACGGAGCTAAGGCACCTGATAAATACCAGTCATATATGCGTGGCATCATGCGGGCAACGGCTGAGAGCCACGGCAAAGTGATCACCTTGGAGCATGGAGATACCATCACCAAATGGAAGCGCGATCCTGTGATTGCAGAAGCCATGGTGGATGAAAGAGTCGTGGTGCCTGGTTATGTAGATTCCACGCAGATCCTCACGCTAACCGCCAGCCAGGCCATGGAGTTGGGCTATTGCGACGGCATCGCAGAAAGTCTGCACGAGGTGATTGTCACCCACCTGAAATCTCCCGACTATCAGCTTGAGACCTACAATCCCACATTTTATGACCAGATCAGAGGCTTTCTGACCAATGGGGTGGTGCAGGCATTGCTGATCATGTTGATCATCGGTGGTATTTATTTTGAATTGCATACTCCCGGAATCGGTTTTCCCACGGCCATTGCCATCACGGCGGCCATACTCTACTTTACGCCCTTGTATCTGACCGGTTATGCCCAGAATTGGGAGGTGTTGCTCTTCGTGCTGGGAATTATTCTCATCGTCTTTGAGTTGTTTGTGGTTCCTGGCTTCGGTGTCACCGGTATCGTGGGAATTATCTTTGTCTTTTTGGCTTTGCTGCTGGCGCTAGTAGGAAATATCCGCTTTAACTTCGAAGGGTTACCAGCCACGGAGATCTTCCGGGCCATCATGATCGTGCTGGGAGGAATGGGGCTGAGCGTCAGTTTTATTCTTTACTTGTCGAGTCGCATCGGAAAGCCTGGAATACTGAACAAAGTGGCGCTGCATGCCGATCAGGAGGGTTATAGTTCTGTTCCTTTGGAACCTGCTATCATGGTAGGCCAGCTTGGTAGGGCAGCTACGGTCCTACGTCCTTCGGGTAAGGTGATTATAGATGGTACCTATTACGATGCCATTTCTTTGCAGGGATTTATCGAAAGAGATGAGGAAGTGGTGGTAAAACGGTATGAAAATTTTCAACTCTACGTCGTGCGGAAGTGATGTTCCCCCGGAGACGATCAAAAAACCCCGGGTGTGTACCCGGGGTTTGTGTGCTGATGATGCGTACAGACTCCTTAATTGTAAGCCCTTATTTCTTCATCCGTGTAGGCTGTCTTCTTGGAGAAGAAGAAAATTGCAAATGGTATGATTAATAAGATAATTGCCCAAAGGATGTTGCTGATCATGCTTCCTTTTTTCATGTTGTTTACATAAATATGCCCCAACAATCCTTCTACAACCAGTACCAGCCCTAAGATGAGGTTGGTGTTATTGGTTGTGCCCATAAAAAAAGGTATCACCAAAAAGGCAACGCCTATTAGCATTACAAGTACGCCGATGTATTTCGCAAATTCTTTCATGTGTGATGTGGATAATAATTTTGTTACTTATTTCGTAGCGCAAATAAACACAAAATTCAACAAATAAGGAAATAAATCTGGATAAAAAATGGTTTTATCCAGAAAAAAGCTGTTTGGTTCGTAAAAACTGCGGATTTATACCCCAATGATTTATAAAAATATTTATTTTTGTATTGTGGATGTTGAATCGTGTGAAAAAGTGAAAAGAATCTTATATTTTTTATATCAGTGGGTCGTTTTCGTGCCACTTTTTTTATTGCTAACTTTGATTACGGCATTGTTGGTAATGGCGATGGCCCCTCTTTTTGGGAGTAGGTTCTGGGGCTTTTATCCTCCTAAGTGGTGGTCTCGTTTCACTTGTTGGCTGGCTCTCTGTCGCATCAAAACGAGAGGACATGAGCATTTGGATCCCAAACGGTCATATATCTTTGTAGCCAATCATCAGGGCGCGTATGATATTTTTCTTGTGTACGGTTTTCTTAATCAGAATATTAAATGGATGCAGAAGGCAAGTTTGCGAAAGATCCCCTTCGTGGGCTATGCATCGGAGAAAGCAGGACATGTTTTCGTGGATAATACAAGCCTTGCTGCACGCAGCGCTTCCGTACAAAGAGCGAAGGATCAGATTGTGGATGGTGTGTCGATGGTAATTTTTCCGGAAGGAGCCCGTACGCATACCGGTAAGATGAAGCATTTTAAGCGGGGTGCTTATCACATTGCGTTCGATTTGAAGTTGCCTATAGTGCCACTCACCATCAACGGGTCGTATGATGTGTTAAAAAGAAATACGCTTCGGCAAAACCCTTCAAAGATGGAATTGATCATCCACAAACCCATATCCACCGAAGGAATGAAAGAATCAGATATTCCCAGACTGATTGACCAGTCGCGGCAAATCATTCAGGATGCTTTGTGGGAAAAATACAAGTGAACGTTCGAGAAAATTGAAGGGAAATGTATGTCATAGACTAGGATATATAAAAAAGGAATGGTTGTCTCACGACAACCAATCTTCATTGTTAACCTTAAATCTAATACCATGAAAAACACGATGCAAATGTATTGCATCCTTCTTAATTCTCCAAAGAATTTCATGGGAATTATTCCGTTTTTAAACTACTTTAGTATTTGACACTGTGGGATTAATCAAAAGAAAGTGCTCTTTGCTTTTCTTTGCAAATTTTGTGTGGCTTTTCGGAATTAGTCGTAAAACTTACTGGCAAAGAAATTCAGCAGGGTCCAATTGAACCTGTACCAGCGCCGTGTGGCTCTTTGCTTTCCCCCAAACTGTAGTAGGAAGCGTGATCTGCCTGCCCTTTTATCTAGAAATCCCACATCCATAAAGTCGAAATAGTGAAATCCCAGTTCTTCGGACGTTTTCATGGCTGTGTAGAGGGTGAAGATGGTGGGATACAGGATTTTGTATCGTTTCGATTTTCCCCAGTAGTAGAGGCAGTAGACAGTTTCGTTTTTTTCAAATCCCAGTATCGCTCCCCCAATTATTTTACTCTGATAGCGTGTGAGTAGAATCTTCCCCTTCCCCTTTTTCACATAATGGCAGAAGAAATTTTTAAAATACTGGTAGGGTGGTAAACGGCGCGTAATTTTTTTGTTGTTCGTCTGTTGAATGAGTTTATATAGTTCCTGCATATTCTCTTCTGCCACAAACTCCTCCACTGTCAGGCCTCTTTTCAGTGCTTTATTCACCTGATTCTTTCGTGAGGCCGAAAGTTGGTCCCATATCTTGCGTTTTCGTTGCAGCGAATTCCGGATATTAATCCATTTCACGGAGTAAAATTTATTTTCACGAAATCCTTTGTAGCCGAAGATGGCATTTCCCAGGTTGTCGTACCGAATGAGAAATACCTTGTGTTTCACTTCATCCACCAGGTGTGTTATCAGCGTCTCGAAAACATCTATTTGTGAAAGGTTTTCGTCGAGAAATAGCGGTTGCTGCGTAATAAAACACCGCTGAAAGAGCTTACCTCTGAAAAAGCGGTTTATCCGCATGATGACAGCAAATAGGGCAGCTACAGGCTTTTCATTATTGAATGCGATGATCATAAGTGGTTTATAAGCCGGTGAGTTGCTATACCAGTCAAATCCGGAAGCCGCATGAAAAAAGCAGCTCTCTTCCATCGGAGGGAGCTCCTCTTTGTGGTAGTATGTTTTCACTTTATACTTCATATGGCTGATTTATTTTACCGCTGTTTGCTGATAACGATGATCGGGTAATGACAAACATAGAGAAAATTTTCGTAATTTTGTGCATAAACAGGTAAACAAAAAAAATAATTTTTATGGCAAAGAAAATCTTGGTTACCGGGGGAACCGGGTATATTGGTTCACACACGGTAGTAGAATTGCAACAGGCAGGTTATGAAGTAGTTGTTGTAGACAATCTCTCTAACTCAAATGCCGACGTGTTGGAAGGTATTATGCGTATTACCGGGAAACGTCCTGTTTTTGAGAAACTGGATTGTGCTGATTTTGAGGCCATGAAGTCGCTTTTTATGAAATATCGTTTCGATGGAATCATTCACTTTGCTGCCAGCAAGGCCGTGGGCGAGTCGGTACAGAAACCGTTGCTATACTATCGCAACAACTTGGTGACACTTATTAATTTGCTTGAGCTAATGCCGGCTTATCAGGTGAAAGGAATTGTATTTTCTTCTTCCTGCACGGTTTATGGAGAACCTGACAGAAATCCCATCGATGAGAATGCGCCCATCAAGCCTGCCGCCTCTCCTTATGGCAACACAAAACAAATCAACGAAGAGATCATACAGGATTTTGTCCATTCGGGCGCGCCCGTCAAGGCCATTATCCTGCGCTATTTTAATCCTATTGGAGCACATCCTTCGGCCGAGATTGGTGAGCTGCCCCTAGGTGTACCGCAGAACCTAGTTCCCTATATAACGCAGACTGGTATCGGCATCAGACAGCAATTGAGCGTTTTCGGTGACGATTACAATACGCCCGACGGATCTTGTATCCGTGATTTCATTAACGTGGTGGATCTTGCCAAAGCACATGTGGTAGCCATTGAAAGGATGCTCGAAGAGAAATCGGAAGAGAAAGTCGAAATTTTCAATCTGGGTACTGGCAGAGGTCTATCTGTCCTCGAACTGATTCACCTGTTTGAGCAGGTTTCAGGCAGGACCTTAAATTACAAAATTGTAGGTCGTCGGGAGGGGGATATAGAACAAATCTGGGCTCAACCCGACAAAGCAAACAACGTACTGGGCTGGAAGGCAGTGGAAACGATTGAAGATACCATGGCTTCAGCCTGGAAATGGCAATTACGGCTTCGTGAGAAAGGGGTGATGTAAAAGAATATGAAATAAGGCGTTAGAAATAATATTCGATCAGGAGATAATAGGCTTCGTGACCATCTTCACTTTTCTCTATCTCGATTTTATTTTCCCGGGCCAGCCATCCAATGGCGGCGTAAATCTCTCTCTCAGATAGTCCAGAAGCTTCCTTTAACTGTGCAACACTCCATTTTTGACTGTTATTCAGGAGGTTCCATACGATTCCCGCGTTTGTCCCGATTAGTTTTTTGTTCATTGCAAAAAGTGTTTGATATTAATTTAACGTTCACGCTGAACTTTTGTTCTGAATAAATAAGAAAATATCTAAAAGGATAGAAAAACAAGCAGGTAGAGATAGGCAGCTGGTACAGCCACCAGCAAACTGTCTATGCGATCGAGGATACCGCCGTGTCCGGGAATCAGGTTCCCCGCATCTTTTACGCCGCAGGTGCGTTTGATGAGTGATTCAAATAGGTCTCCCAAAGTGCCGAAGAGCGCTACAACCGCTGCATAGCCCATCCAGAATGCAGAAGAAAACTCCGGATAGAATCTGGCAAAGAAGAAGGATGCAAGCAGGGTAAAGAGGATGCCGGCAACGAATCCTTCCACTGACTTTTTGGGCGAGATATGTTCAATCAGTTTGTGTTTTCCGATGAGTGACCCGATAAAATAGGCTGCCGTATCGTTTATCCAGATAAAAACAAAGAGTGCCAGAACAGGGACCCAGTCGTGTCCCTCACCGGAAAGGCTGCTTTGGTAGGAGTAGGAGATAAGCATCAGAAGACCCAGTGGCATGGTCACGTAGATTTGTCCGAAGACTGAATAGATGATACCGTGAAGGATATCCTGCCGGCGTAGGAATACCGATGAAGCAATCAGGATCATCAGATAAACGAGGATGGCCACAGGCAGGGCAAAGAGGAAGATACCCTCGATGAAGAGGAAAACCGATAAAAAAAGCAAAACGCCCATCGAGATATTGAAAATCTTACTGATGGCGTGGAAGGTATCTTTCTCTACCATGCGGTAGAATTCAAAAAGACCGGTAGCCAGTATGGCACCAAAGACAATTAGAAAGGTGGTACGCCCTCCCAATACACCCAGCAGGATTAACAGGATATAGACAATTCCGGCTCCGGCACGTGTAATTAAGTCCCTTGCATTCAATTTATATTGCTCTTAATGGGGTACCTTTCTATTTTCCCTTATTTACTTCTCCTCCTCTTTTTTTTCTTCCTCTTCGAGGCTGATGTTATTTTCGACGAGGATGTTATACCAAGCTACCATCTTTTTTACATCCGAGGCATACACGCTCTCCCGGCTGTAATCAGGTAGTACTTCTTCCAGGTAGGCCAACAGTTCACTACCCTTCGATTTACTTCCCAGGGCAATCTTTGCGCCATCTTCTTTTTCTTTCATCTTTTTCAACACATTTCGCAGCGGAGTATCTCCGTCTTTTGTATAAATGGAGACATCGCTCAGTGCGACTACTTTTTCCTGCGGGTAGACAGGAATCCGTTTTCCGTCGGCAAGTGATTCTACAATATTCAGATTTTTGTTGGTTGAGATGAGTTTATATAAACCGGGGCGTCCTGTAATTGATAATATTTTGGATAACATTTTTCTTAATTTTATAGTATAGTTCAATGTTTGTCGGTGCAAAAGTAAGCAGACTGCGCCATATTCGCAACTTTAATTACAAATTCTCTTTAAAATTTCTCCCAAAATGCAGCCCAAGTGATTATTTTCAGTATTTGGTGAAGTGGAACCGAAAAAAATGACTTATTTTAGTTGTTCAAAACCAATTCATGTATTATGTATCATAAAATTATCATGGCAGTGCTTTCTATGGCTTTGTCGTTATCATGCACCGGTAAACAGTCCCGCAATATACAGGAAACAGTCGTCGGAGACGCACAGACTCCTACATTGTTGGAGAAAGGTGTCACGGGGGATGTGTTTCTACTCATCGGCACCTATACTTCCGAAATGGGTAGCAAAGGGATTTATCTTTACCGCTTCAATACCCTCACTGGACAATCCGATTCTGTGGGCATGGCAGAAGTAGCCAACCCTTCTTACCTTACGTTGAGTCCCGATGAAAAGTTCGTCTATGCTGTGGGGGAAAACGATAAAGGTCGTAGTGCTGTACATGCATTTTCGTTCAACAAGGAGGAGGGCGTGCTCACAGAGGTTGACTCGAGTCCTACCCTCAGCGAGGGCCCTTGTTACATTACCATTCATAGCAACGGGAAAGACTTGCACACCGCCAATTATGGTGGTGGCAGTATCACCTCATTCCAGACAGGCCCTGAGGGCCACCTTGGTGCTGCGACCAGTGTGATGCAATTCAAGGGAAATGGTCCCGACAACAAACGCCAGCAAGGGGCGCATCTCCACAGTGTCCGTTATTCACCCGACGGGCAGTTTTTGTTCGCAGCCGATCTGGGTACCGATAAGCTTTATCGTTTCACTGTGCAGGATACACCCTTTGAGGGACAACCTGTGATACAACAAAGTAGCTTGCGGAAATTTATAATGCCTCCCGGTACCGGTCCACGTCATTTCGATTTTCATCCCGACGGGGGCAAATATCTCTATGTGCTAGGTGAACTATCGGGCGAAGTGATCCTGTTCGACTATAACGCAGGTGAACTGACACAGAAGCAGGTCGTTGCCGCCGATACCTTGGGTGCACACGGAAGTGCCGACATTCACGTTTCACCGGATGGACGTTTTCTCTACGCATCGAACCGTTTACAGGCCGACGGGCTGGCCATCTTCTCCATAGATCCCGGGAATGGGACCCTCACGAAAGTCGGCTATCAGCTAACAGTGAAGCATCCACGTAATTTTGTGATTACCCCTGATGGCAATTTTTTGCTGGTAGCGGGAAGGGATGATGATCGGATACAGGTTTTCGCCATAGACAAAGCAACCGGTCTGTTGACAGATACAAATCAGTCAATAGCTATCAGCAAGCCAGTCTGCTTGAAGTTTGCCGGGAGGGAGTGAACAGAAACTACAGCTCTCCCAATTGTGCAATCTCGCTAATATTGAAAGGTGTAGCCTGATAAACGAAGTAATTTAACCAGTTTATGTAGAGAAGATTGGCATGAGATCGCCACTGTACTAATGGCGGCAATGAGGGATCGTTGTTCCTGTAATAGTTATGGGGTAACTCCACAGAATCCATTCCTTTCTCTTTATCCCGTGTATATTCGTTGTGCAGTGTCATGGGAGCATATTCGGAGTGTCCCGTCACATAAAACTCTCTTCCACCGCGGGATGAGGCGA
>Ga0265294_10000565_pt1 | contig 49451 bp, 42 predicted proteins | sample MunlanPumphouse3_FD_192504 | JGI IMG/M metagenome (GOLD analysis project Ga0265294, IMG submission 192504) | Groundwater microbial communities from a municipal landfill in Southern Ontario, Canada - Pumphouse #3 | ecosystem: Environmental > Aquatic > Deep subsurface > Groundwater | place...
CGCCGGGAATGTTGTGGTTGACGTGGAAGAATTCTACCTTGAAAGTTCCCAGATTGATCTTGCTGTCGTAATCGACGACATTGATCTTGATGGTGCTGTTGGGGTAGTCTTCCTGTCTCTTCTGGATAATGCCGGCGGTAAGCGCTGATCCATACATAGGCGGATTGCCCAGCTTGGGCATCAAGTGGGGGATACCTCCGATATGATCGTAGTGTCCGTGAGTAATGAATACTCCTTTGATATTCTTTTCTTTACCTTTGAGGTATTCGATGTTGGGGATTATGTAGTCGATTCCCGGCATATCTTCTTCCGGAAATTGCAGTCCCATATCAACAATGATGATTTCTTGTCCGTATTCGAATACGGTCATGTTTCTTCCGATTTCCCCCAGTCCTCCCAAGGGAATTATTCGGAGTTTGTTTTTTTGTAACATTTTTTGTTAAGTTAAAATTGCGCCGCGGCGGTCTGGCCGATCCGGTGTAATATTTCTCTTTTAAAAAAGAGGAAAGACGAATCAGCTCAAAACAAAACCAAGTCGGCAGACCCATAATCTGCTCATTTGGCGTTTCGAACCGCTTATGGCTCGTTAATAAAATTTAGGCTAAATGATTTAAGAATTCAGTCCTAAAAAAGTTTTTTAAACTATGTACCGATGGTGGGAGTCGAACCCACAAGCCGCGAAGCACACGAACCTGAATCGTGCGTGTCTACCAGTTCCACCACATCGGCTGAAATGACTAATGTCTAACTTATGACGATATACAAGGCTTACCCGGGTATTATAATCGGTTTTTTCCGTTTTGTATAGACCCGGACGTAGTCTATCCCCCCCGACTGTCATTTCGAAATGAGGCGCTACGATTGAGAAATCTGGGGATAGTAGAAAACGCTTATCATTATATTTATAAAAATAATGATATCTGCGCGTCATATATTTCCCAGATTCCTCAGGCGAGTACGCCTTTCGGGATGACAAAATCCCTAGGGTACGAAATAATATAAAAGAAAACCCTTGCTATTTCTCCTTTATCAGCTGAAAAATATACTCCTTGCTTTTCTCCACGCCCGGTTGATTGAAGGGGGCTACGTCGCGGAGGATCGAGGAATAGAAAGCGGCGTATTGGAAGAAAGCTGTTAACATACCTGCCGAGGAAGGGGTCAATCTTTGTAATTCGAGGTGTATGGCCGGAATATTTTCTTCAATCGTATCCTTCCAAGTGCCTTCAAACTCCGTATGGATGATATCGGACAGGCTCATCTTTTCGAGTTGTCCAAGCTCTATATTCCTGCACTTGATACTCTTTAGCTCTTCAGGCACCGTGAGAGAGATATTGTCATCAAAGTCCTTGATTGTCATAAAAAATCCCACGGAGTTTCTCTTTCCTGAATTGAATCTTTGCAGGGTATGATGTTGATTTTCCGGGGCTTCGCCGCCATAAATCGTTTGTCCTTTGCCTCCTTTGCAGACGCTTTCGTGGAAAAGCTGAGTTATCAATTCAAAGTAACCGGTCAGTTTTTTTGAATATATCGATAAGAAGACTTCATCATAGCTCATTTTTTCCAACTTGTCAAGATGCATCGCCAGACGCAGTGCCGGATTGTTCGCAAATGGGGAATCCGGGGCGCATCGGGCGTACATGATTTGAGCTCCTCGGGCAATCTCTGTAGCGTCCATTCCCAGCATTGCTGCGGGAAATAAGGCGCATTCAGTGATGCCGGAAAAGCGGCCTGAGATTTCAGGATGGTTCAAGACGGGAACGTTTTCGCTGCGGGCAATTTCATAAAGGGCCCCTTTTTCTCCTGTTACAAAAACTGTGTCGTAATCGCGCAGTGCCAGATAATCGGCGATTGCGTTGATGCTTTCTCCGGATTTGCTGGTCACGATCAACAGTGTGTCTGTCGCTTCACACTTCCGCTTGATTTCGGAAAGGTAATCCGGATCGTCTGTGTCCAACAAAAAGACATTCTTGCCCTGTGTATCTAAACAGCTGGCAAAAGCGCGGATAGTCGAGATAGATCCACCGTTGCCTTCGATGATTATATTCTTTTTATCGGGGTATTTTTCGCTCAGCTCTTTCAGGGAGCTGAAGTCAGGAGAGTATGTAGCGAAGGAAGGAGTCTCCAATTTTACGATTTTCTCTTCGCAGACTTTTATTTCTTCTTCGGTTAGCTTCGCTCGGGAAAAATCTAAATCCAAGAAATATTCTTCGCTCATAAGTGTGATAATTAATATTTTAGCGGGGGCGAGTACTATGTGAATGTCTATTTCGCGATCAGTTTCGTGTCTACATACCAATCCTCTACGTTGTTGAAGCGGTCGGCGGGGGTGATGATATTTTGTGCTCCCAATCCTTGGACTGACTTGTCTTGCAGGTAGATGTAGTCGGGGCTGTATAAGAAGATAGCTGGCACGTCTTCGACTAATAGGTTTTGGAATTCCTGATATTTTTGTGCGCGCAGTTCGGGATCGGTTTCCTTGCGTGCTTCCTCCAGTATCTTGTCCACGTCGGAATTATCATAAAGGGATAAGTTCAGTCCCGGGTCTTTTTTTTGCGAAGAGTGCCAGAAGGCGAATGGGTCCGGGTCATAGCTCAGGATTTGTCCGAACAGGATGGCCTGATAGGATCGGGTTTTGATGTAGTCCTCTTGGATATTGTCAGTAGTCTCGATTTTTACATCGGCGCCGATTTCTTTCCACATCGCTTGCAGCTCAATGGCAGTGACGGCGATATCTGTCCAGCTGGTCGCTACCAGAGCGAAGGATAATTTTTCATCGCCCTTCTCACGGATACCGTCGTTGTCGCCGTCTACCCATCCCGCCTCGGTCAAGATGTTCTGCGCGTGTTCTTTGGCATAGTCATAGACTTTGGTATTGGGGTTGTATCCCAGGAGTTGGGGCGTGATGGGAGTGTCGATTTTTTGTCCTTCGCCTTTGAGTACGCTGGAGATAAGCTTGTCCTTATCAATCGCATACGAGAGCGCCAGTCTCACTGTCTTGTCGGCAAGCGCCTTGCTCTGGGTTTGATTGAAGAAGACCGCGTAATATCTCGGGATACTGAGGCGGTTCAGGTTCTTCTTCTCTATATCTACCACTTTGCCCAAGTTACTCGGAGAGATATAATTGATGCCCTTCACTTCCTTGCGGTTGAATGCGGAAATCGCATCATCTTCACTGGCATAAAATTTGAAGGTGATAGTTTTGATATATGGTTTTTGTCCGTAATAATCATCGTTGACCCCCATCTCGATGGAGATAATTTTGCCGTTTTTATCTTTTTTGAAACTGTTCAACTTATACGGTCCGCTGCCGACTGGCTGGGAATTGAGTTCGCTCAGCGGGAATTCATTGCCCGCTACTTGCTCCCATAAATGTTGGGGGAGTATACCGAAAGTCAGACCGTTCAAAAACGGTGCGTAAGTATTTTTTAAAATGAAATTCACTGTATAATCATCTACTTTCTCCGCGCGCACCCCTTGCCAGTTGGCGATGAGCGGACTTTTGTAGCTGTCTTTTTGGATAGTTTTGATAGTGTAGATGATGTCGTCTGCCGTCAGCTTCTCGCCGTCATGCCAGAGGACATTCTGTTTGATATGAAAAGTATAGGTCAGCTTGTCCTCGCTTACTTCGTAGCTCTCTGCCACGTCGTTTTCGAGCCGCCCGTTTTCGTCGGTCTTAAGCAGACTGGAGAAGGTTAGTGTTACCAGATCGGCATCGACGTCATTGGTCTGGGAAAGGATAGGATTGATGAAATGGATCGTGCCTACTACCGCTTCCGTATATTTGCCACCGCGCTGTGCAACAACCATTGTATTATCGAAGTAATAGTTTACACCGATATAGGCGCTGCTTGCGATCAACAAAAAGACAAGAGCGTATAAGACTCGGCGCTCTTTATTACTCAGAACAGAAAAAATAGCTTTAAGTGTGGTTTTAAAACTTCGTTTGATATATTTTTCTTATGTATTTATGTGACGCGAAGGTCTTTAAATCCCTTGCATCAGTCTGTAAATCGCTATTCCCAGGAAAGCCACGGCAATAACGATGCTTGCTCGAAAAAGAAATTTGTCGAAACCGCGCTTGGTTTGATAGGAAGAGTTACCGCTGTCTCCACCGAAAGTCTCGCTCAGTCCCGTTCCTCTATTTTGCAACAGAATGGAAACGATAAGCAGGACGGCAATGACTGCTTGGGCTATGTCGATTTGATTCATACAGGTTTTGTTATATTATTTCTTAGAGAAAAATCCTATAAAGATATTGACGGCGCTTATTACCAGCATTGCCCAAAACGCGGCCCAGAATCCTTCGATTTGGATTGCCAGCAAAGCGTAATCCAGCAAAAACAGCATAGCAACGTTTATCACGATTGTAAAGAGTCCGAAGGTCAGCAGAACAAATGGCAGGGATAGCAACTTCAGAAATGGTTTCACGAAGAAGTTGATGAGTCCGAGAACGAATCCGGCAGTTACCAGTGTTTGAAAATCATTTCCTAGCACGATGAAACCCGGAACGACTTGTCCTGCGATGTAGATAGCCACCGCGTTGGTGAGTACACCGATGACGAGCGCGCTCAGCATAGTTTTATATTATGGAATTTAATCAGTCTATAATGATAAATTATCACAATTCGCCGATTCTGTCCATTTATTCAAGGATGCTCCGGTTATCAAGACCTTGTCCTTTTTTCTGTCGTTTTTTCGAAAAGCATGGTCTTTACAAAATCGATAATATGTGCTAACTATGTAATATAGTCAATTAAGAGAATGACCTCTTAGCTTTTTTGTTTATTTGTAATTTTCATAAATATGAAAAAAAACCTGTTCGCGGTGGCGGTAATGGCCGGTGTCGGTCTGTTCGCTCTCTGTTCTCCGGTCTCGGCTTCAATTTCCGAATGTGACTACTCGAAAACTTATGACGATGTCAAGACTCTTTATGTCGCTCGCGATGGCAGCGGAGATTACAATTGTGACGGTACTGATGATGAAGTGGAAATCAACGCAGCTTTTCAGGCGGTTAAAAATAGCGGCGGAGCGTATGACTCTGTTTTTTTGAAATCCGGAACTTACATTGTCGGTACCAAAATCAATATGGTGACCAATTCGGTTTTTGAGGGGGACAAGGATGCAATTCTCAAACTGAAAGATCAGGCAGACTGGGAGGTTAATGTGCCGATGATCGGCTCTACAGATATACATACTGACAATGTAGAAATAAAATGTTTCGAGGCGGATATGAATTATGATGGTAACTATTCAACCGATGCTTATAGCTGCCTGGCGGGCTGGGGTGATGAATGCGTTGCGGGCGATTTTACCTGCTGTGAGGCTTACAGTACTTTCCGCACCACAGGCAAGGGATACTACAACGTGGCCGGTTTCACTTACGGAAAAAATTACTCGATGCACGATATGTATCTGCACGATGGATTGGGAGACGGACTTAATATTTTGCATAGTAGCAGTGTAAAATTTTATGACAATTTGATTTACAAGATGGGGCACGAAGGATTGTACGTGAAATATTCGGATATTGCCGAAGCATTCGGTAATGTGATTACCAATCGTACCAATTCGGGTCTGCGCGCGGATGATACCAATCATGTTTCTTTCCATGATAATGACATCACAGCTTTTGATCATTGGAGCGCCGGGGGGCCGGGCATCGAAATCGTTAAAGATGACAGGTTCGTGACTCAGATGAATGATATCCAGATTTACAACAATTATATCCACGGCACTTACGGTCCTGGTATCTGGATTATTGCCAGTGGCACTAATCATACTGCGGCGGATCTTGCAGCAAATATCCATCACAATATTTTCTCTGGAACGGGTATCAATCCTACCATCAATTGGACGGCGGGGATTCTGACTTCCGGTTTCTATAACCTTACGGTAGAGAATAATGTTTTTGATAAAGTTTATAATGGTACCTTACTTGTGTCGAATGCAATTGCGACACCTCCTGCCTCGTCAGGGTATGTGATAACTTTTCGCAATAATACCATTACCGGTACTCAGCCCCAGCGCAACACCACGAGTAACGGTTATGGTATTATCAATCTGCTTTCCGGCACACACACGGTGAATTCCGAGAATAATTGTTTCTATGATAATTATGCGGGAGATTATTACGGTAACGTGAACAGTGTGGATGATATTCATACCGATCCGCTTTATGCCGACGCTGCTGATCAAGATTACCACCTGCAGTCTGCCTGGGGCAGATGGAATGGTTCATCTTGGGTGAAAGACGCGGAGACTTCTCCTTGCATCGATGCGGGATACGCTGCTTCCGATTATTCTCTTGAACCTGAATCCAACGGTGGCAGGATAAATATCGGCCGCTACGGCAACACCGTCGAAGCCAGTCTTTCTTTCACACCTGTTTTAATCCCTGTGGCTACGACCTACGACCTTACGATAAATGGAGGATCCGGTTCCGGTTCATATGTGGAAGGTCAAAACGTAGTTATTATCGCTGATGCTTCAGCTACAGGCAAAGTATTTGACAAATGGATAGGCGACACGACTTATGTTTCAAATGCAACTGCTGCTATCGCTAATGTGACAATGCCGGCAGACGGCGTCTCTCTGACTGCAACTTATAAAGATGTTTATTACAATCTTACTGTTGATGGTGGTACCGGTTCAGGATCGTATATTTACGGCCAGCAAATCAGTGTTACTGCTGATGCTCCGAGTGCCGGAAAATTATTCGACAAATGGACGGGAGATATTTCTTATATCACCAGCGCCATTTCAGCCGCTACCACTGTGACGATGCCGACAGGCGCCGCCTTTCTTACCGCGACTTACAAGGATGCTCCGGTTACGACCTACGACCTTACGGTCAGTGGCGGTTCGGGCTCCGGGTCTTATGTTTCAGGAACCAAAGTGACCATTACGGCTGCTACTATTACGGGCAAAGTGTTTGTCGGATGGATAGGAAGCACTTCTTATCTTTCCAGTACCACTGCTGCGACCGCTACGGTGATTATGCCGGCTAAGGCGATTACGTTGACCGCCACCTACAAAACGGCTTACTATCTCACTATTTACAACGGTTCCGGTTCCGGATGGTACGCTGCCGGTACTAAAGTGACTATTACTGCTAATGCTCCGGCAGTGAGGCAAGTTTTCTATAGATGGACAGGCAGTACCAGCTATGTGGCGAGGATCACTTCCGCCACCACTACGGTTACTATGCCGAGTAAATCTATCTCTCTTACCGCGACTTATAGTACTTCAAGGTCTTGGTATTATAAATAATAAGTAGCTTCTGATTCCTTAGTTTCTTAAAGAGGACCGGTCGAAAGGCCGGTTTTTTGCTTGGGGCCATGCCAGAAATGGCATGAACCACACAAAGAGAACTTTTTATTATGCCGATATGTCTTTATCTCACATCTCCCTTTGCCATATTTTCCACATCATCTCTGACGTGATTCGAAATACAAAGCTGGAATGTAATGATCTGAAATACCTGAGCTCAGGTCTCAAGTCCCCGCCCCCTTGATTTCTTCATTAAAGTGTGATAAAATCACAAATATTTCAGGCACATAATACATTGTTAATATTTTATTAAATCGTCTGCAACCTATGGATACAAAAAAAATTTCTATAAGAGGCGCGAGAGTGCACAATTTAAAAAACGTAAGCGTGGATATTCCGCGTGGAAAGCTGGTGGTGGCCACTGGTCCATCGGGCAGCGGGAAGTCGTCGCTTTTTTTTGACACGATTTATGCCGAAGGGCAGAGACGGTATTTGGAGAATATTTCCGACTATCCCAAGCAGTTTCTGAATATTCTGAGCAAGCCGGACGTGGATCAGCTGGAGGGGTTGTCGCCGGCTATTTCCATCGGGGAAAAAACTTCCGCTCGTTCGCCGCGTTCGACCGTGGGGACAATGACGGAAATCTATGACTATATGCGGGTCCTCTTTTCGGTCGAGGGCAAGGCGCACTGTGCGAATTGCGGGGGAAGTCTCGAGAAACATTCTTCGGGCAAAGTGGCTGATTGGGTGATGTCGCTGCCCAAAGACGCACGTGTTTTTATTATGGCTCCGATTATAGTGGGTGAAGGAAATGCAGCCGATTTGATACGCAAATATGGGAAGATGGGATATCAGCGGATCCGCATCGGCGACGAGGTGATGGAGCTCAAAAATTTTTCTTGGCCCAAGAACCTCGACCAGATTGACAAGTTTGATCTTATAATCGACCGGTTCAAATTCAAAGAGAAGGAAGTCAGTTATTCGGGCGTGTTGGATTCTATTGAGACAGCCTTCGGCATCTCGGGAGGGTTTGCGATTGTTAACTATTATTCCCTCAAGCAGGACATCGAGCGGGAAGAATTTTTTTCCGACCATCTCTACTGTCAGAAATGTGCCACGGGCTTCCAGGAAATAGAGCCTAAACTTTTTTCTTTCAATAATCCTTACGGTGCCTGTCCTCATTGCACGGGACTCGGAGTGAAACTGGAAATAGATTCCAGCCTGGTGATTCCGAATCGCGCGCTTACTTTGGCGGAGGGGGCGCTCCGTCCGTGGGCAAATTTACTTAATAAGTGGGACGAATATATCGATACGCTCAAATCTATCGAGAAGAAATATCACATACCGATCGATATTCCGGTGGACAAGATGAAAGAGAAAGACATACTCTTTGTTCTCTTCGGTGAGAAACGGGAGAGGGGGGACGCCTGTGAAAAGCGCCCGGATAAGGATGCGACAAACGAGTACCCGGGCGCGGTCGGTATCTTGGAGCAGAAATATTATGAGACGAATTCCGATTATATCCGCACGGAATTGGAGAAATATATGGTCCGCAAGATCTGTCCGGCCTGTGGTGGCGATCGACTCAACAAGAATGCTTTGGCGGTGGGAATAGAAGGCAAATCCATCAGTGATTTGACGCGACTCAATGTCAAGGAAGAGATTGCGTTCCTTGCCGCTTTGCGTGGCAAACTGAACCCGAAGTCTCAGACGGTGGCGGAAGAAATTATGAAGCGGCTGGCATTCTTGGAAGAAATCGGTTTGAATTATCTTTCGTTGATGCGTTCTTCCGAGACTGTATCTGCGGGTGAGGCGCGGCGGGTAAAATTGGCTACGCAACTTAGTTCTTGTCTGCAGGGTATAACCTATATCCTTGACGAACCTTCTATCGGATTACACCGTAAGGATGATGGTAAGCTTTTGACTTCAATGCGGAAATTGCGTGATTTGGGGAATTCAGTTCTTATCGTTGAGCACGATGATTATTTCATCCGCAATGCGGACTTCATCATCGATATGGGACCGAAGTCGGGTGAGGCGGGCGGAGAGATTATCGCAGTGGGTACGCCGGAAGAGATTATGAAATCGGACTGCGTGACCGGTCAATATCTCTCGGGCAGAAAGAAAATAGAACCGCAGAAGCATTTGCGTAAGGGCAGTGGTAAATTCATCACTATCGAGCATGCGACTGAACACAATCTAAAAGATGTAAGCGTCAAGATTCCGTTGGGGAAATTCGTTTGTGTAACAGGTGTTTCGGGTTCGGGAAAATCTACGCTCATCAACGATATCCTTGCCAAAGCACTCGCCAAAAAACTCCATCGCGCGCAGGCGGAGCCGGGCAAGTGCAAGAAAATTGATGGCATCAAGAACGTGAGTAAAGCGATCTGTATCGACCAGTCGCCGATCGGGCGCACTCCGCGCAGCAACCCGGCAACTTACACTGGTATCTTCACTCATATCCGTGAACTATTTGCCGATACCGTGCAGTCGAGAAATAAAAAATTCAAAGCGGGGCATTTCAGCTTCAATGTGAAAGGCGGACGTTGTGAAAATTGTAAAGGAGACGGCGCTACCAAGCTGGAGATGTATTTTCTTCCCGATGCTTACGTCGAATGCGAACAGTGTCATGGCAAGAGGTACAATAGTGAGACTCTCGAGGTGGAGTACAAGGGAATAGACATTGCCGCTGTGTTGGATATGAGCGTAGATCAGGCGCTGAAATTTTTCTCCGACGTGCCGGCGCTTTTCCACAAGCTCTCTGTTTTGAGTGATGTCGGTCTGGGGTATATGCGTTTGGGTCAGAGCGCCACTACACTTTCCGGTGGGGAGGCCCAGCGCATCAAGCTGGCGACAGAGTTGGCGCGCCCGGTCAAAGAGGGTAAGACGATTTATATCCTCGACGAGCCGACGGTTGGCTTGCATTTCGACGACACCAAAAAGCTTCTCAGTGTGCTTTCCAAGCTGGCGGACCGTGAGAATACAGTGTTGGTGATCGAGCACAACATGGAAGTCATCAAGTGCGCCGATTGGATTATTGATTTGGGACCCGATGGCGGCGACCAGGGAGGGGAAGTTCTTTTCGAAGGCACGCCTAAAGATATCAAAAAATGCAAACGCAGTTATACGGGGAAGTATTTGAAGGAAGTTTTGTAGGAGGCTATCGCGTTTCGTAGGGGCACAATATCTTGTGCTCCTTTTGGTTATACGAAAGATAACGTGGAGTAGCGGGATTCATCCTGCGCTGCTATCCCAAGCCATAAAGTCATTGCATATATTCTTCCTGTCCGCATTGGACAACCGCGCAGACTGAAGTTCTCTACTTTGTGTATTTTTGCTACCGGGTCTAAAATGACGTATTTCTTAACTATATGCTAAAATGATGGTATATGAACATATTATGGAGTAGCGGGATTCATCCCGCGCTGCTGTCCTAAGCCTTTAAATCCTACGCCATCGCGCATTCCATTCGCATCGGACAACTGCGCAGGTTAAAACCTGCTACTTCGTGTATTTTCGCCGCTGAATTAAAATTCGGTTAACCATTATAAAACTATTCCAATGACCCCTCTTGAAAAAACTATCCTTGCCACCGTTTCTTATTACGATATCTTTGACTACCCGCTGACCGGATTTGAAATCTGGCGGTATTTGGTTCGGTCAAAAGATTTTGCAGAGGATAATTTTAAGGCCGGAGATACGATTGCGGCCTTGCATGAGAGCGAAGCCCTAAAAAATCACATCGGGCATAAATTCGGATTCTATTATCTGCTGGGCCGGGAAAGAATCGTGGAAAAAAGATTATGGCGGAAAAAGCTCGCGGATCAGAAATGGAAAAAGCTCAAATATATTTTTAAAATTTTAGTGCTAGTGCCGTTTGTGCGCGGGATTTTCGTTTCCGGTTCGCTGGCGATGGAAAATAGCAAAGACGATTCGGATGTGGACATCATCGTCGTGGCCAAGAGCGGACGGATCTGGACGGTGCGGACCTTGATGACTTCTTTGACTTTCATCCTCGGAGTCCGCAGACATGGAAAAAAGACCAAGGACCGGATTTGCCTTAATCACTATATTACGGACGAGTCTCTGCGGATTCCTTTCGAGAGTCTCTATAACGCCGAGAGCTACGCGCATCTGCTCAACGTCTATATCGAGGACGACGGAATCTTTCATCTCTTTCAGGAGGCGAACGGCTGGCTTGCGGATTATCTTGTTAATTATCAACCTACCGAACTGCACAGTGCGCGCGCCGTGCGGAAGAATCGTTTCTTCATGAGCTTGGTCCGGATCGAGGAATTGTTTCTGGGCGGTGCAGTGGGGGGCAATTTGGAAAAAATATTTTCTGTCGTCGAGAGCAAGCGCATCTATAAGGACCCTCTTCATCTCAAACCCGGCGGACGTATCACTATTGATGATGGACAGCTGGAATTTCACCCTGACTCACACGAGCAATTCACTATTCCCGAATTTAATTGGCGGATGCAGGAAGCGGGGCTTACGGAATTTGCCGGACAAAAAGATTCCGGGCTCAATAGATAGGGGCTGGTTTAATTGCCTCAATCGGACTTTTCACCTTTGCGGGAGCAGGTTTAAACCTGCTTTTTCCAGTTTAGATTTCATACCTAATCATTACGAAACAAGCGAGATCATATAGAATAGTATCAGCAAAAACCGGTAATAAAAACATCGGTTTGTTGATTCTTCAAATTAAAAGGTCCGGGTGTATACCCGCTCCTGCAACATCAGTCTACAGTTTGTATCTTTCTAATTATTGACAATCTTTCTATCGAATATATAATGAAGTTAGCACTCGCGAAGAAAGAGTGCCAATCGTCTCTTTAGTTAATAATTCAATAATCGGCACTTATCAAAGTGCTTAAAAGAAAGGAATCTGATATGAAACTTAAACCTCTTAGTAACAAGATTATTTTGGAAGCTGTCTCAGCAGAAGAGAAGACCAAGAGCGGACTTATCATCCCTGATACGATAAATCAGGAAAAGCCTGAGCAAGGCAAGGTTTTGGCAGTCGGCCCAGGCAAACTTTTGAAGAGCGGTGAGCGCAGCAAGATGGATGTCAAAGTCGGCGACACAGTTATTTTTTCCAAGTATTCTCCCAGCGAGATCAAGCTCGACGGTAAGGAATATCTGGTTGTCGGCGAAGAAGACGTTTTAGCGATCGTGGGATAATCCATATCACGGAAATTCGCTCTATCTCTTATGTATCGTTGCGAGTGTAGCGATAGCGGAGCGCGGCAATCCCGTTGTTATGCGGAAAAAACGTTATATTACGTCAGACGAGACGTGGTAACGGGATTGTCCCGTCGGAGAGGGCACAAGATATTGTGCCCCTACAAATAGCGATGGCAGATAAAAAATGATTTTAATAAACTTAGTAAAACCAATATGGCAAAAGATGTAAAATTCAGTGAGGATGCCCGTCAGTCTATCAAACGCGGCATCGATAAGGTAGCCGATGCGGTCAAAGTAACAATCGGTCCTAAGGGCCGTAACGCGATTTTGGACAAAGGCTACGGCGCCCCGACCATTACTAATGATGGTGTGAGTATCGTCAAAGAAATCGAGTTGGAAGACAAATTCGAGAATATGGGAGCGCAGCTTCTTCGCGAAGTGGCCTCCAAGACCAATGATATCGCAGGGGACGGGACTACGACTTCGGCTATTCTTACCCAGTCTCTTATCGGCGAAGGACTCAAGTATGTCGCGATGGGTGTCAATCCGGTAGGAATCCGTTTGGGTATCGAGAGTGCGGGCAAGGAAGTGATTGCGGAACTCAAGGCCAGTGCCAAGAAGATCAAAAGCCGCGAAGAAATCGCGCAGGTGGCGACCATTTCAGCTGAAGACTCTGAAATCGGAAACATCATCGCCGAAGTGATGGAGAAAGTCGGCAAAGATGGAGTCATTACCGTGGAGGACTCACAGACCTTCGGACTATCCAGTGAAGTGGTGGAAGGTATGGATTTCGACAAGGGCTATGTCTCTCCTTATATGATCACCGACACAGAGAAAATGAAGGCGGAAATGAATAATCCGTATATTCTTTTGACGGATAAAAAGATTTCATCATTAAACGAGATTTTACCGATATTGGAAGCGGTGAACGCTACCGGCAAGAAAGAGATCGTGATTATCGCGGAGGATATCGAAGGGGAAGCTCTGACTACTCTTATCATCAATAAACTTCGCGGCACTCTGAATGTGTTGGCGGTCAAAGCTCCGGGGTTCGGGGATCGTCGCAAGGAAATGCTGGCGGACATCGCGGTTGTGACTGGCGGACGTGTCGTTTCTGAGGAGACGGGAGTCAAACTCGAGAATGCCACTTTGGAAATGCTGGGAACTGCCAAGAAGGTGATTGCCACCAAAGACAATACCACTATCGTGGACGGCGATGGAGTCAAAAAAGACATAGAGGGGCGTATCGAACAGATTCGAAAACAGCTTGAGTTGAGCACCTCAAGTTTTGACAAAGAAAAATTGCAAGAGAGATTGGCGAAGCTTGCTGGAGGAGTTGCGGTTTTGAAAGTCGGCGCCGCTACCGAGTCCGAACTTACCTATAAGAAGCACAAAGTAGAAGATGCTCTCGCGGCTACTAAAGCGGCAGTGGAAGAAGGTATTGTCGCCGGTGGAGGAACCGCACTCGTGAAAGCGGGAGTTGCGGTTCAGAAGAGACTTGAAGAAGGAAAAATTGATTTGGAAAACCTAGGTTTCGAAGATGAAACAGCTGCGGGAGTAAAAATCTTGTTGCGCGCTTTGGAAGAACCACTTCGCCAGATCGTCAATAACGCGGGCAAAGAAGAAGGCGCAGTTATTGCCAATTTCGTCAAGAGCGATAAAGCCAAGAATTCAGGATATAACGCGGTTACCAATAAGACTGAAGTCGATATGGTTTCTGCCGGTATCATTGACCCTGTCAAGGTGACTCGCACCGCTTTGGAAAATGCCATCTCGGTTTCCGCGATGCTTTTAACTACCGAAGTCGCGGTTACGGATTCTCCGGAAAAGAAAGACGGGCATGATCATGGATCGGCAGGAATGGGCGCTGGCATGGGTATGGGAATGGGGATGTAATGTGTATCGCAAGAGAGGCTCGGGCTCGTTGTGGGTCCGGCCTTTCTCGTGAAACATTACAGCATGTGGAGTAGCGGATTTCATCTCTCGCTGTATTGTATGGAGTAGCAGGATTTATCCCGCGCTGCTTCCCAAGCGGAGAAATACGCCGATTATACTTGTACTTTTCGCATAGGATAGCCGCACAGACTAAAGTCTGCTACTCCATTGTGGCGGATATTATCTCCTTGTGTCTGATAAGGAGTAATCAGTCCTCGTAGTTCAATGGATAGAACGTAGGTTTCCGGAACCTATGATACGGGTTCGATTCCTGTCGAGGGCACAGTGAAAATAAAAGCCGGTATGTCCGGCTCTTGTTGTCAATCTTCTTGATATTTCCTGATTATATCGCTTTTGCAAACCATCGAAGCATGTCTACAAGAACTACGGAACGTTTTTTTACGTGGAGTAGCGGGATTCGTCCCGCGCTGCTGTCCCAAGCCGAGAAATGCATCAAATACGTTTTTCCCGTATGAGATAGCCGCGCAGACTAAAGTCTGCTACTCCATTACGATATCATTTATATATAGTATAATTTGAGTTCTTTCTTAACGGTATGATTGTGATATAATAGAAGCAATCTCATTAATATAATTTTTCGCATTCGACTCTGCCTATGCTCGCAGCAGAAACCAAAAATTTTTACAAATATTTTACTTTTAGACTGAATTAATTTTTAAGCAGAAAACTATGGATTTTACAATCATCCTTATGGTGGCTCTCGCCGCTATAGTTCTTTGGTTCATTGCCATTTACAACGGACTCGTCAAGCTCAAAGTCCGCACCGATGAAGCTTGGAGTGATATCGATGTTCAGCTCAAACGTCGATATGATCTTATTCCTAATCTTATCAACACCGTGAAGGGCTATGCCGCGCACGAGAGCGGAGTTTTTGAGAGAGTCACCGAAGCTCGTACCAAGGCGATGAGCGCCGGAACTGCCGCCGAAAAAGGCCAAGCAGAAAATGCTCTTTCCGGTACGCTCAAGAGTTTATTCGCGGTTGCGGAGAATTATCCGGAGCTTAAGGCCAATACCAATTTTTTGGAACTGCAGAGAGAACTTTCCGACACAGAAAACAAGATTCAGGCCTCACGCAGATTTTACAACGGCAACGTCCGCGACCTCAACACTAAGATTCAGATTTTTCCCGACAGCATCGTGGCTGGCATTCTCAGCATAACCAAGAGAGAATTCTTCGAGATCGAAGAAGGGGAGAAGGCGGTACCGAAGGTCGAGTTCTAAATTTCAGTTCGAAAGTATATCACAATGGCCTGATATTCAATGTGTCTCTCTTAATTTGTCATTCTGGAATTTTGGTAACCCAAAATACCCAGTACATGGTTTTAATTGACCCGCCAAGATACTTCGCATAATTAAGATATCGTTTTTGGATAAGATATTTTCTTCAAACGTAAAGTGTAAACTCTTAGGTAGGCAAATCTCAGAACCGCTTTATTGAACCTGCCAAATAGCATTTCCCGCTACAAAACCATTATTTTTGTCATTCCGGTAGGAATCCCTTGTCCCTTTATCGGTATTGTAATATCTGCTAGCTTAGTAATAGATAGTTTAAGGGATCCCTGCGGGATGACAAAATGTGGGTTCTTGTCGCAGGGAAAGAAGTCCTGTATATTTGAAACGTTTATAAAGTTATGCAGAACTTCGGTTAAAGATGTCTGTTCCTCTACCGATGGTTTCTAAATTGTAGCAATTTAAATCTTACAAACATGGCCACACTCTATACACAATCTGACAGCAATACCCGCAAGACTTATTTGCTCATAAGTTTCTTTTTGATTTTTGTGATTGCGGTTGGGTGGGTCTTTTCACAAGCGATGGGTTCCAGTGATATCCTTTATATTGCCGTTATTTTTTCTACGCTGATGAGTGTCGGCAGTTATTGGTATTCTGATAAGCTCGTGCTTTCGATGAGCAAGGCGCGTCTGGTGGAGTTTGAAGACAATAAAGAACTCTATCGTTTGGTGGAAAATCTTTGCATCACTGCAGGGCTTCCGCTTCCCAAAATATATATCATCGACGATTCCGCACCTAATGCTTTTGCCACCGGACGTGATCCGCAGCATGCGGTAATCGCTGTTACTTCCGGTATTTTGCAAAAGCTTGACCGGAGCGAACTGGAAGGGGTGATTGCGCACGAGCTTTCTCATATTGGTAATCGAGATATATTACTTGCGACTGTGGTAGTGGTTTTGGTGGGAGTCGTGGCGCTGCTGGCCGATTATTTTAAGCACATGCTTTTTTGGGGAGGAGGACGCGATAATGATAATAAGGGGGGCAATCTATATATTATGATTCTGGCAATTCTGTTATCCATTCTGGCGCCGCTTTTCGCTATGCTTATCCAGCTGGCGATTTCGCGCAAAAGAGAATTCCTTGCCGATGCCGACGGTGCGCTTCTAACTCGTTATCCCGAAGGTCTTGCCAGCGCGCTGGAAAAGATTTCGTCGGACCAAGAACCCTTGGAAGTCGCCAATCGTGCCACGGCGCATCTCTATATTGCTAGCCCATTTAAAGGCAACAAAGTCAGCAAGCTTTTTATGACCCATCCGCCTATCGAAGAAAGAGTCGCGGTTCTACGCGGGATGGACGTTAAATAAGATATGAAACAAAGATACAGGCACTTTTCGCAAGAACAACTTTTTTCTTTTGCTGTTTTTTTAAAATCATTTTTGTCTCATCGGTAAGCCTGGGGGAGAGGAAAAAAATATCGAAAATCAGCGCCGTCACAATCAAAAAATTTTTACCATTTCCTTTAATCTTTATTTCTGCTAAAATAAAATCATAGATATTATTCTGTAAGACTTAAAAGTTATTATTTGCTTGCCATGAATATTACCAAAAAAACGGCCGTCGCGGCGCTTTTGATTGTTGCCGTTTTTATGCTTCCTGGTTGTTCGGTCAAGGAGTCGGATAAGCAGGCCGAGAAAGAAGAAAATCGAGATAAGATCGATACCGACAGTGACGGACTTTACAATTATGAAGAGGTAAAGTTCGGTACGGATATCAGCAAGAAAGACACTGACAGTGACGGACTTTCCGATTATGACGAGGTAAGGAGGTGGAACACCGATCCGAATAAGGCGGACACTGACGACGATGGCTCCGATGATGGGGAGGAAGTCATAGAGGGGTACGATCCCAATAGTAAGACGGCGCAACTCGATACCGACAATGACGGCTTGGGCAATGCGGACGAGATGAAATTCGGCACCGACCTGGAGCAGCCCGATACGGATGGCGATGGATTCACCGATAAACAGGAAGTCGACGCTGGGCGCGATCCTTTGAATCGCTACAAGTAGAATACTCGAAACATCAACAAATATAAAAACTAAAGTTAAACAAAAATTATGGAAAACCTATTTTCAAAGGAGCTTCTGAGTGCGGACGATCTTATTAAGGTTTCTTGGAAAGCGTTTTGGCAAAGGTTCTTGAAATTTGCTTATGTGCGTATGCTGGCAATCGTATCATTCTTGTTTGCATCTACTGTTCTGGTGGCATCGGCACTAGCTTCATTTGGCGGTGGTATCATGCTTACCGCTATCCTGTTAGACATCGTTGTTTTTCTGATCATTGTTTTGGTTGAGAATATAATGTTCTATGAAATCATCAAGGACAAAAACATCAGGATTCGAAAAGCTTTTCGAAAAGCTCTTCCCAAAATCAAACCGGTTATCGGATGCTGGTCCGTATATTTTTTGACCTCTCTTAACCTCGTTGTCCTTTTGATGTTTCTGGGAGGATTCTTTCTTATGTCAGTCGCCTTAATCAGAATTCTCCCGGCTGCGCATACTATGAACGTCGTTTTTGGTATGATGTCGGCCTTTTTGATATTGTTTGTCGGTGTCATATTGATGATTCTTTCCATCTTTGCCGGTATATGGCAACGTTTTCTTTTCTTCAATGTAATTATCGAAGGAATGCCTGTGCGCGAGGCGCTGGACCACTCTTTTTCTCTGCTCAGCAAGAATAAACAATTCGTATTTGAGCGAGCAGGCGGTTTTTTCCTTCTCTATATCCTCATCCAGACGACTCTCGTGGTACTTTCTTACATACATCCCGTTTTTGATACTGTCAGGGGTGTAGCGAATTATGTCTTGGCGGGTTGGTGGATAGTTTTCCATTATTCGATGTATGAAAATATTAAAGCCGCGGGAGCGGAGAAGAAGGTGGATGAAGTAGATCGGCAGGCGGTAGCGTCCTTGCTCAAGAGTGGGTGGGTTATCCTTTTGACAGGCATTATGGTGACGATTTTTTCTTGCGTATTCCTCGTGGCGCAATCGGATTTTTGGAGTGTGGCGGCGCTAGCGTCTTCTCTTTTTCGATTATAATTTTTGAAAAAATATTTGTAAGGGCAAGGCGAAATTTCTCGCCTTGCTTTTTTAAGGCGCGTGTTTTATCGGCTTGGTTAACTCTGTACGTTTTCTGTTTGTTCTTTCGAAAGGAGCGCTCGTCTGATGAATATGAAAAATATCTAAGTTTCTACTAAAACAATGTTGATATGTCTGGAGTAGGCAGAGGATCAGTTCTTTCTGCTAAAAAATAAAATATCAGAAGATCCTTAATCTTTATCGCATCGTTTCTCGGCATTTTAAAACTATGCTATAATGAAGGCATTATTTAAACAAATAAAAAAATAAATCTATGGCTAAAAATAGAAAGGAGAAACTCATTCTCTGGTTCGATGAAGTCAACAATCAGGATGTTTCTCTGGTGGGCGGAAAGAACGCGTCGCTGGGTGAAATGTATCAGAAACTTACCAAGCAGAAAGTAAGTATTCCGAATGGTTTTGCGACCACAGCTTATGCTTATCGGTACTTTATGAAAGAGACCGGACTGATGGACGAAATCAGGATTATTTTAAAAGACCTGGATACGCGTGATATGAAAAATCTTTCCGACCGCGGGGAAAAAATCAGACATGCTATTATGGCGGCAGAATTTCCGGAGGATTTTACCGAAGAGATTACTGCGGCTTATCATAAGATAGAAGAGGAGTACGGAGAGCGCGCCGATATGGCGGTCCGGAGCTCCGCTACTGCCGAAGATCTGCCGGATGCGTCTTTTGCCGGTCAGCAGGAATCATATCTGAATATCAGAGGCGTGCACGATATACTTTATGCTACCAAACAATGTGTCTCTTCGCTTTTTACCAATCGCGCCATTTCTTATCGTGTGGATAGAGGATTCGATCATTTCGATATCGCACTTTCGGTGGGAGTGCAAAAGATGGTACGCAGCGACAAGGCAGTAAGTGGAGTAATGTTCTCTATCGATACCGAGTCGGGTTTCCGTGATGCGGTGGTCATCAATGGTTCTTATGGTTTGGGTGAAAATATCGTCAAAGGTCGCGTCAATCCTGATGAATTTTATGTTTTTCAACCTACCCTTAAAAAAGGTTTCAAGCCTATCGTGGAAAAACGACTAGGCTTCAAGGAAGAAAAACTCATTTATTCCAGTGAAGGTCGCAACTCGACCAAGAATGTCAAGGTGTCGACCGAGGACCGTCGCAGATTCTGCATCACGGACGAAGAGGTTTTGCAACTGGCACGCTGGGCGACCATCATCGAAGAACATTATAAGCGTCCGATGGATATGGAATGGGCGAAAGACGGTCTTATCGGAAAACTTTTTATCGTGCAGGCAAGACCTGAAACGGCGCAGAGTAATCGTGACGGTAATTTCCTTGAGGAATATCTATTGAAAGAAAAAGGAAAAATTTTGTGTTCAGGCGCGAGCGTTGGCTACAAGATCGGTAGCGGCAAGGCTAATGTCATAAAAGATGTTTCAGATATTGGAGATTTTAAGAAAGGCGAAGTTTTGGTTACTGAAATGACCGATCCGGACTGGGAACCGATTATGAAGATTGCTTCGGCTATCGTAACTAATTCCGGTGGAAGGACCTGTCATGCCGCTATCATTTCGCGTGAGCTGGGGATTCCTTGTATCGTTGGAACTCGTAACGCCACGGAACAAATAAAATCCGGAAAAGAAGTCACTGTTTCTTGCGCGGAAGGTGAGAGCGGATATGTTTACGACGGGGTTTTGAAATTCGAAATCAAAAAGACCGACCTTAAGACTCTGAAACGTCCTAAGAACGTGAAGATTATGATGAATCTGGGTGAGCCGGAACAGGCATTCACACAGTCACTCATTCCAAATGACGGAGTGGGATTGGCTCGGGAAGAATTTGTCATCAATAATGCGATAAGAATCCATCCGATGGCGCTCTTAGCGATGGACGGCAAGGTCAAAGGTGTGAAGATCGACCGTCATACTGCCAAGATCATAGACAAAATTACTTACGGTTATAAGAACAAAACAGAATTCTTTGTGGACAAATTGGCGCAGGGTATCGGAAAATTGGGTGCGGCTTTCTATCCCAAGGATGTGATTGTTCGTTTCTCCGATTTTAAGACCAACGAGTATGCGAATCTTATCGGTGGACAATATTTCGAGCCCAAGGAAGAGAACCCGATGATCGGTTGGCGCGGAGCTTCCAGATATTACGATGAAAAATACGCCGCCGCTTTTGCTCTGGAATGTGAAGCGATCAAAAGGGTGCGCGAGCAATTCGGACTCACCAATGTGATTGTGATGATTCCTTTCTGCCGAACCGTCGATGAGGGCAAGAATGTTCTGGACATCATGAAGAAATTCGGATTGGAGCGGGGCAAGAACGGACTCAAGGTTTTCGTGATGGCGGAAATTCCGGCAAATATTCTGTTGGTCGATGAATTTTCAAAGATTTTCGACGGTTTCTCCATTGGCAGCAACGACCTTACTCAGCTGACTTTGGGATTGGATCGTGATAACGGAACCATCGCCCATATCGGCAACGAAAAGAACGAGGCGGTGCGGATTCTTATCAGACAGCTCATCAAAGGCGCTCACAAGAGGAAACGTAAAGTCGGTATCTGTGGGCAGGCTCCTTCCGATTTTCCGGATTATGCCGAATGGCTGATGAAAGAAGGTATCGATAGCATCTCAGTCACTCCCGACACGGTGCTCAAGACCACTCTCAATCTGGGCGGCGGCAACAAGCCGGCGGCTAAGAAAGCTGTGAAGAAGAAAAAATAGTTTCGCAAAATATAAAAACGACCCTTTTATAGGGTCGTTTTTTTACACGCAGAAATAACCGAATTCAGTTAGATATGTTTTTAAGATGTATTTAAGAAGAACCATTCTTGCTTTTTAAAGAAACATAACTATATTGTCAGGTGAAATATCGTAAAGGGATTCCGGATATTTCGCAGTAACGAAATTTCGGAATGACACACAGGAGAGGATCGGGATTGATTAAAGGAAGGATAAGAACTGTTATTCAAAAGACATGCCAGCATCGCCCCTCTGGTCAAAAACCGCTATTTTGCATAGAATGTAGATAGATACTTAAGCCATACATATGCAAAAAAGACCTCTAGCCGACCGGATGCGCCCCAAGTCTTTTGAGGAGTTTTTTGGTCAGGAAAAAATCGTCGGGGAGGGAAAAATGCTTAAAAAAGCGATTGAGGGAGATAAGATTCCGTCGATGATTTTTTGGGGGCCGCCAGGATCGGGCAAGACTACGCTCGCAGGGATTATCGCCGAGAAGACCGGAAGTGAATTCGTTTCTATGAGCGCTACCAATAGCGGCGTTAAGGATTTGCGGCGGGAGATGGAGAGGGCCGAGTCGTTGGGGCGTTTAGGAACTAAGACTATCCTTTTTATCGACGAAATACATCGCTTTAATAAATCTCAGCAGGATTTCCTTTTGCCTTATGTTGAGCGTGGCACTATTACGCTCATCGGCGCCACTACTGAGAATCCCAGTTTTGAAGTAAATAACGCGCTACTTTCCCGCGCGCGGGTTTTTGTTTTGGAAAAACTCAGTGTGGAAGATTTGGAGAAGATAATCTCTCGTTCAATCAAAGATAAGAAAAACGGTCTCGGGGGCGAAGGGATAAAAATGGGCAAAAAGGAAATCGAGTTTCTTGCCCAGATGTCGGATGGTGATGCGCGCATCGCCTTGAGCGTTCTTGAATTTGCAGCAGAAATGAATAAAAATATCAGTCGGGAGATAATAGAGGAGTCTTTGCAGAAAGCCATAATGTATGACCGTAACGGCGAAGAGCATTACAATCTCATTTCGGCCCTGCATAAATCGATGCGCGGCTCCGATGCTGATGCGGCGTTATATTATTTGGCTAGGATGCTTTCTGGCGGTGAGGACCCTCTTTATATAGCACGCCGTCTCGTCCGTTTTGCTTCTGAGGATATCGGCATTGCCAATTCACAAGCGCTTACTCAGGCAGTGGATGTTTATCAGGCTTGTCATTTTATCGGTTATCCTGAGTGCTCGGTCAATCTGGCGCAGGCCGTGGTCTATATGGCCAAATCCAAGAAAAGCAATAAGCTCTATATTGCATATAACGAGGCTCAAAAGGATGTTGAGGCTTTCGGAGCATTGCCGGTACCGCTTCATATCCGTAACGCTTCCACCAAACTGATGAAAGAGCTCGATTACGGCAAGGGCTATAAGTACTCGCCGGACTTTGGTTACAGCGAAAATCAGGAGTATTTGCCGGAAAAGCTTAAGGGTAAAAAATACCTTGATTTCTAAAATTTCCAAAAATATGGTAAAATGGAGTTAAATGGACAAACTAATCCGTAATGCAAAAAAATGAGTGATTCAATGCAAAACGATTTCGATGAAATTTTGCAAAAAACGCAAAGCACTCCCATGCCGGAATTAGGGGAATCTAAAAAAGAAGATCTTTCGGTTCAAAATATCAAATCGGCAGTACCAGGGATGATAGAAGATCCGAAAGAGGTGCATCAGGCGATATCTTTTGCCCGGCAGCTGCAAGCGACTCGCGCAAAAGCGTCGGAGCAGGAGAAAGAGTTTATGAAAAATCTGCAGACGATACAGGAGCAGGATCCGGCACTGATCAAGAAAATCAAATTGGTGGGTATCGGAATCGTTATTTTGCTACTCATATTTGCCACGGTGATTTATCGAAACAGCCGAGATAATAGTGCCGCAGTGGCTCCGGCGGTAGTGCAAAAGAATAACGCCACGAATGTACAAGAAAGCGCGGCCGATAAGCTGAAGGCGTCGCAGAATGTGAACGACAGATTACGGGTAGGAAACTTGATTAATATCGCCCAGCTGGCTGTGGTATATCATTTAGAGCAGAAAGCGGATCTTCCCGTCAGCGCTACTTACGTGAAATTGAATGAGAATAATCCTGTTACTGAATATCTTAAAGACGCTCTGATCAGGTATGGCAATTCTACGGGGATACTGTTGGATCCCAAAGACCCCGATTTTTATTATGCCTACATATCCGTGGACGGAAGGAGCATTGAACTGAGCGCTAGGATCGAGAACGAAGACGGAGAATATTGTGATGGCGGAGGCAGTCCTTGCATCTATAAAAAGACGATTACGGAAGCACAGATGGCGGAAATGAGCTCTGATTTGGAAAGATATAAATAATTGTTTAAGTTTAAACATATGAAATGTCCTCGATGCGGAAAATCTCTGGATGAGATTATTGTCGGTAATTGCCGGGTAGATCGCTGCGATAAATGCGGCGGCATCTGGTTCGACAAAGATGAACTCAGCACAATCAGAGACGAGCGCGATGGAAATCTTAGCTGGCTGGATTTTGATTTGTGGAGCGATATAAATAAATTGAAATCGGGCGGCACTTATCTTGATTGTCCCCGCGATGGCGGTCCTCTCTACAAAATCCAATACGGTTCGTCAGACGTGATGGCGGACGTCTGCTTGGAGTGCCACGGCGTGTGGCTGGAAAAGGGTGAGATGGAAAAGATTATCAAAAATCTGGAGCAGAAGATAAATAAGGAAACTCTGCCTGAATATCTCCGGGATTTGGAGTTGGAAGTCCACGGTCTTTTTCTAGAGGCTGGACACACTAAAGAAGAGCTTCGCAACATTGCGATCATTATGAAGCTTATCGCTTATCGCCTGGTAGCACAGTATCCGAAGATTACGAAGATTGTGGCGTCTCTACCTGATTAGAAAAATAATATTCTAATATGCAAAAAAAAGATCTGGCGAATGTGTTTTTGCTTATGACGGTTTTCGTTCTGTCATTGTTTATCTACCTCACTCCTGTCGCTGCCCCGAGCGGGTCAATAATAGAAGAGAAAGGTAAGGTTTTGGGCGAACGTATCACAACGGAAACTGACGACGCGCCTTTCTCTCTTTTTGTTGGGGGGCTTCTCAGCAAGCGCAAAGAACTTGATGATAGCAATTGTGATTTTGTCGTGTCAGAAGAGTCGTCAGAAGGTTCCATCGCCTGGGAAGGGGAGCTGATTTGGAGCGACCCCGATAATTATAAAATTTTTATGGATCAGGGTAGGAAAATCATTGCGGTCAACCAGGGAGAAATCAATGAAATCAAGGATGACGGGAGCAAAGAATACTTTGGTACCATAGATGACGACGCTAGCGGATTTTTGAAATTTTCAGAAATCAGGAATTATGTCTTTGAGGATTTCCTTGCCGAGGTGGCGGAGAATCTGACGGAAAGCAACCTGGCAGGGGAAGAAGTCATTGACGGTACCAGATATTATATTTTTCAAAGCAAGATATCCATAATCAATTCCGGCAAAGAAATCAACCGAACATTTTATGTTTCAGGGGAGGGGGTATTTCTCAAAGCGTTCATCGAGGAAAAGACGAATGACTACGAGGTTTATGATTCATCCGGTGAGGCTGTTGCTCAGAAAGGCCATGTGAAGAACATCAATATCGAAGTAAAAAACAGGGTGTTTTTCTAAAATGATCTTCATTAAAGAAAACTCCTGTTTTTTAGTGTTTCTAAATCTGCCATCTTATTCTGCAAATCATACCTTTTGCACCAAATTGCGTATAGACGTTATGGCTGTATTTTATAAATGAATTTTGAAGTAACAGGTTCTAACCTGCATATATTGGTGGTCAGGACAGAGATAAAGATTGTCTGTATTTACAAAATCGAACAAATAATATAGACTTACTGAGTGTTTTGAGGCTTTTGGTCTGACCGGACCTTAGGCCGTGACTATTCTTTGGAAGGGTGGCTGAGCGGTCGAAAGCGCACGCTTGGAAAGCGTGTGAGCCAGTAATGGTTCCGCGGGTTCGAATCCCGCCCCTTCCGCATTCTGGGTGGGATGAGAAGTTTATTCCCTGGAAGGGTAAATCCCGCCTTGACCTGTACCTAATAAAATGAAAACCCCGTATAGGTGTATATGCTGTTTTTAAAGGAGTAGGGCGATTATTTAAGGATAAAAATTATCATGAAAATATTTGCTGTTTACGGACGATTGAATTTGACAAAGAAACCGGAATGGTTTGAGGCTTTTCGCGCCAAATATGGAACTATATTTGAATACCACGTAACACTCAAACAGTCGTGTTTTATTGAAGAGCCACAGATTCCAGATCTCAAGAAAAAACTGAATGATATCTTCGAAAACTTCGCCGTGCCTGGACACAAAATTGATATGATTTTCGATGAATTGTATTCAGAGAAAGATGCGATAATGGTCCGTACGAAAGAGACCAGACCAATAATAGATCTACAGAAACAGATAAGAGATACCCTGAAAGATTATGACCGGTATGTGGCACCAGAACTTAAAACTTACGAATACAATTTTCATCCGCACGTTTCAATCGTCATAGATCTAACGCCGGAACAGTACGCGGCGGCAAACAGGGAACTGAAATCCGATTATCGTTGCGAAGGAATCATTGAGGAGATTGTTTTGGTGGTTGCGGAACATGCTAGGAAACCAGTAGATCTCGAAAACCAGATGATTTATCATTTATAAAAATCTGGGTAAGGATTTGATGGTCATTGTATAATGATTAATCCTTAGCTTTCCAATCTGAATTAGCAGCTTTGATTATTTCTTTCCGTATTCGGTACGCAGTAGTGCACTTATTGCGCGACCCATCCTATTGTCATTCCGAAATGAGCGGAGCGATTGAGGAATCTGGGAATAATACTAAGCGCTTATAACATTTCATATAAACATATCACTAGAAGATTCTTCCGCATTTCCCAGATCCCTCAGTCGAGTACGATTTTCGGGATGACAAAGTTATATATGTTATTGTGATTGTAGAGACGTCGATTTATCGCGTATTTTTTTGACAAAGAAATCTACACTTGCCGTATAGATTTTTTATTTTGCTTTCTAACTTGGTAGAAATATGATATAGCCATTTTTATCCGGCAGATTAGAAAATGAAAGAATTGGAAAAATATAAAATATTTAATTTTCTCCAATGTTTTCATTTGTAATTTCGATTGCCTTTCCTTCAATTAGGGCTATGGAAATTTTTTTATAGGCAGACGAAAGAATTCTTTGAAAAGTGCTCTGCGATGTATTCATTTTTTTAGCACATTCTGTTTGCTCTAGATCTTTGATATTTCTAAGTCTCAAAGCTTCAATTTCTTCAAGCGTCAGTTTGATTACTTCCAAAGATCTCATCGGCACGCCTTGAGGTTTGAAATAGGTTATCTCCGGATTGAATCCTATTTTTCGACAAAGTCTCGGTCTTGGCATAAATCTAATCCTTTCTGTATCTTATGATAAACTGATTGATTAATGAAAGCTATCCGGCCTCTTTATTGCGAAGAGGCCGGATTTAGCTTCTTTACTTTTGCTGGGATTGTAAGGCTGATTTTTCTTCTTTAATCGCCGCTAACTCTTCTTCGAGCATTTTTTCTTCGTTTTCCAGAGCGGAGAGTTCGTTTTTGGGAGAAATGAATCTCCTGCGACCGAAACCGCGTCCACTACAACAACCTCGTCCCATTCCAAAACCGGCACCGCAAGAACCCATTCCTCGTCCGGTTCCAGCACCTTGACCCGTAGGGCCTGTTCCATTTAATTCTGGCATAATATTCTCACCTCCTTTCTTGATTTCAATAAACATTCCGACCTTTGTGTCACCATCTATATTGAATATATATTCATAATGACTTTTCGTCAAGTTTTCTGATCGAATATAAAACTGAATGAAAAATGTCGCCAAGGAAAAAGTAATCGTTCAATCTGAAGGGGGGGCAGGTACGCAGTAGCGCGCCTACAACGTGACACAGCCTCCCCTATATGTCATTCCGAAATGAGCTACTGCGACCCCGGAATCTGGGAATAATGCTATGCGCTTATAATATTTTATATAAATATAACGCCAGAAGATTTTCCCGCATTCCCCAGATCCCTCAGTCGAGTACGACTTTCGGGATGACAAGGTTGCGTTATGTCTCAGGAGTTGTAGAGACGCCGATTCATCGCATCTTTCTTGGTAAAGGAATCTATACTCCCCGTATGGATTTTTGTTCTGCGCCGTGATAGTATGAAGTATGAAATGCCTTACTATTATTACAAGGTGGCGATAATGGTTGTCATTGCGACGACGCGGCAATCCCGAGGCTATGCGAAACAACCCGTATGTAACTACTGGTGAAATATAGTAACAGGATTGCCACGTCGGAAAGGGCACAAGATATTGTGCCCCTACAGTTCGCAATGACAAGTCGTATATCGTTTGCTATCCATAAATGTAATCATAAAAAATAAAACTGATGCAACAAATCATAAAATATTTCAAACCATATCTGCTGTGGCTTCTTGTCCTCATCTTTTTTGTGGGCGGGCAGAGTTATGTCAACCTGACCTTGCCGGATTATACCGCGCGGATCGTTAACGAGGGGGTAAGCAAGCAGAACTTGGGTATCATTTACTCTGTGGGTGCGGAGATGCTGCTTATCACTTTGCTTGGCGGACTTTTTACTGTGGCCGCTGGTTTTTTGGCGGCCAAGATTTCCACCGGTTATGCGAGGCGACTACGTGAGGCTACCTTCACCAAAGTGGAAAGTTTCTCGCTGGATGAATTCAATGATTTTTCTTCTTCGTCGCTGATTACACGCGCGACCAATGATGTCCAACAGTTGCAAAATGTGCTGGGGATGCTGATGCGTATGACTTTTATGGCGCCCTTGATGGGGGTGGGAGCTATCATCAAGGCCAACCAACTGGCGCCGAGTATGTCCTGGATAATGTTTTGTGCCATAGGTTTTTTGATTGCAGTATTGTTGGTTCTTTTTATTCTGGCTATCCCGAAATTTACTGTTATTCAGAAGCTGGTAGATAAGCTGGGTTTGGAAGTTCGTGAGATGTTGGTGGGGGTGCGGGTAATCCGCGCTTATGACAAGGATGCCTCGGTGCAGAAGAAATTTTCCGAAGCCAATCAGGAATCTACCCGTTTGAACATATTCGTGGCAAGACTGATTTCGATCGTATCGCCGGTGATGACGCTGCTGATGGGGCTTACGGGCGTGGCAGTGGTCTGGGTAGGCGCTTATCTCGTCGATGGCGGGACGCTTGATATCGGTCACATCGTGGCTTTGATGCAATATATTTCTCAGGCTATCTTTTCTTTCTTTATGCTGTCTATCGTCTTTATCATGATTCCGCGTGCGGCGGTATCGGTCCGGCGTATCAGCGAGATATTGGAGGTTAAGTCTCGCATCAAGGATCCGGAAACTTCGGAGCATCTGCATGACACTGTCCGGGGCAAAGTGGAATTTCGAGATGTGAGTTTCAGTTATGAAGGTTCGGAACAGCCGATATTGAATGATATTTCTTTTATTGCCAAGCCCGGCGAAACTACCGCTATCGTGGGTGGCACGGGATCGGGCAAGTCGACGCTTCTCAATTTGATTCCACGACTCTATGATGTCACGGTGGGGTCGATCACTCTGGACGGTGTTGATATCCGTCATATTACACAGCACGAACTCCGCAAACATATCGGATACATTCCGCAAAAATCCTCACTTTTTTCTGGGACGGTAAAAAGCAATATCGCATACGGAGCGGGAAAAGTGAAGAAAGGAGAAATAGAGAAAGCGGCCGCCATCGCCCAAGCGACGGAATTTATCGGAGAGCTTCCGGAGGGTTTTGAGAGTCCTATCGCTCAGGGAGGCACCAATCTTTCCGGCGGACAGAAGCAGCGACTCTCCATTGCCCGAGCGCTTGCCAAAAAATCCCCAGTCATCCTCTTTGACGACAGCTTTTCGGCACTCGACTACAAGACGGATGCGGCATTGCGCCGTGCACTGCAGAAAGAATTGAAGGAGTCAACCATTATTATCGTAGCGCAGCGGATCAGTACTATTATGCACGCTGACAATATTATCGTTCTTGATAATGGTAAAATTGTGGGGCAGGGCAAACACGAGGAACTTCTCAAATCGTGTCCGGTTTATCAGGAAATAGCCGCCTCGCAATTATCGGCGGAAGAATTAGGAAAATAGATATATGAATATTCATCTCGAATCAAGCAAAATAAATTTTTGTGAATTCTTTCCCCTGAAGATGTTCTTTCGTCTTTGCTATTCCGGACGAATGTGAGGAAGCTCCTCATTACATTAAAGTTATATGATGCGGGTTTGTTTCGGCAATGAAGGGATCCTTCGGCTCCGCGCAGGATTACAAATCGAGGGTCCTATGGCAGAAGGGGGGTCGGGTGATCTTGATAGAGTTAAAGAGAGTGATAAATCGATTCAAATAAAATTATGGATAACGATAAGAAGAAAAAAATACAAGGATTTCGTGGCGGTTCTCCGGGAAGCATCGGAGTCGGCCCGGTATCCAAAGCGAAAGATTTTAAGAAAACCTCGCGCGCTTTTATCAGCTATCTGAAACCGTACTGGGGAAGTTTTATTTTGGTGCTGGTTTTGGCGATTTTGAGTACACTCTTTTCTTTGCTAGGGCCGAAAATTCTCGGGGATATGACGGACATCGTCACTCGTGGAATCTTTGGCGCGGAAGGGGGAATTGATTTCGATGCGATTGCTCGCACAGGCTATCTTTTGGTGGGCTTATATGCCTTAAGTGCCATCTTCGGATATATGCAAGGTTGGATAATGGCGGGAGTTTCACAGAAGATCACTTACGCCTTCCGGCGCGATATCTCTCACAAGATTTCGAAATTGCCCCTCAGCTATTTTGATCGGCACGAGAAAGGTGACATTATCAGCCGGGTAACGAACGATGTGGAAGCCGTCAGCCAGAATCTCAATCAGAGTTTGGTGCAAGTCGTCACTTCAGTAGTGTCCCTTGTCGGTATTTTGGTTATGATGATTTCCATCAGTGTCCCGATGACATTAATCGCGCTTTTGATATTGCCGGCGAGTATGATATTTATCCGTTTGGTCATGAAGAAATCCCAGCGTTTTTATCAGCGTCAACAAAGTTCTTTGGGAGAGATGGATGGTCATATCGAAGAGATGTTTTCCAATCACGCTATCGTCAAAGCTTACAACGGCGAAAAGGATTCTGTCCGTCGTTTTAGTGGTATCAACGAGCAGCTCTACGATAGCGGTTGGAAAGCGCAATTCATGTCGGGGCTTATGATGCCCGTAATGCACTTCATCAGCAATCTTGGCTATGTCGCTGTGACATTGGTGGGAGGCTATCTCGCCATACAAGGAAGGGTGACTATCGGTGGCATCCAGGCATTTCTCCAATATATGAATCAATTCACCCAGCCCATCAGTCAGGCCGCGAACATCGCCAATGTTTTTCAGTCGACCATCGCGGCAGTGGAACGGATATTCGAATTCATTGATGAGCCGGAAGAAAGGATGGAAAAAAATACTTTGCCCGCGCCAAAAACTATTGCTGGTCGGGTGGAATTCAAGGATGTCTTTTTCGGTTATGATCCGCAAAAGCCGGTCATCCATGATTTTAGCGCGAGCATCGAACCGAAGCGCAATGTGGCTATCGTCGGTCCGACGGGGGCAGGCAAGACGACTCTCGTCAATCTTCTGATGCGCTTCTATGATATCGACCGCGGCACTATCACTGTCGACGGAGTGGATATCGCCAAGATGAAACGCCAAGATGTGCGACGTATGTTCGGTATGGTGCTTCAAGATACGTGGCTCTTCAGCGGTACGATAGCGGAGAATATCGCTTTCGGAAAACCTGATGCTACGCGCGAGGAAATCATCGCCGCAGCCGAGAAAGCTCACGTCGATCATTTCATCCGTACGCTATCGCTGGGTTACGACACAGTTATCGCCGATTCAATCGATAATATTTCCGCCGGTGAAAAACAGCTTCTAACTATTGCCCGTGCCGTCTTGGCTGATGCGCCTATGCTCATCTTAGACGAGGCGACCAGCTCGGTCGATACCCGCACCGAGAGCCTCATCCAATCCGCGATGGAAAAGCTCACTCATGACCGTACCAGTTTCGTCATCGCGCACCGCCTCTCGACCATCAAGAACGCAGATTTGATTCTAGTGATGAAAAGCGGAAACATTATCGAGCAGGGGAAACATCAGGAGCTTTTGGAAAAAGGAGGTTTCTATGCAGTGCTTTATAACAGTCAGTTTGTTGGAGCGAGGGGTTAACTCGGAAGCGGGCGTGTGGAGTAGCGGGATTCATCCCGCGCTGCTGTCCCACTCGAAAAATATGTCGTATACGTTCTGCCTGCGTTGGACAATCGCGCAGGCTAAAGTCTGCTACTCCATGTGAGGTATCGTGTGAGTAAATTTATATTTGTAATTTTACGATGATTGGCGCAATCCCGTCATTATATTTTCACCCTCCTCAATTTTGTCATTCCGAAATGAGCTACTGCGATTGAGGAATCTGGGAACAATACTATACAATGGCAGAATTACTTTTATAAATATAACGTCAGAAGCTTCTTCCGCATTTCCCAGATCCCTCAGTAGAGTACAACTTTCGGGATGACAAGGTAATATTATGCCGCAGGAATTGTAGAGACGCTGATTTATCGCATTTTTTTTGGCGAAGTAATCCATACTTTTGTGTGGATTTTTGTTTGGCGGTATACTAAGAATAGGCGATAAGTTTATATCCGACAGGAAAGTATATGTCCGATTATCTATTGTCATTCTGAGCGGAGCAGCGCGGAGTCGAAGAATCCCTTCATCACCACCTGTCCCATCTCATACAGTTTTATTATAATGAAGCGATTCCTCGACAGGCTCGGAATGACAAAGTTTATGCCATCTCGTAGGACCCGTAGAGAAGCCGATTTATCGCGTCTTTCTTTGACAGCGGCCATAAACTTGGATGTTTTTTGATGAGGTCGTATAATTGTTATTATGAATATAGTGATACTGTCTCGCGGATGAAACAGACAATATTATTGCATATTATCCTAAAATTTTAAAATAATCATATGTCTTCAGTGCGTAAGAATATAATCAGGACATTCTTTTATATCGGTCTATTTTTTATTGTCATAGGTAATGTCTTCGGTTCGAAAGATTATCTCTTGCAGCAAATAGAACATGTCGTTTCAACCTCAAATGAAATATCCGACGTAGATTTTCCGAGCCAGCTGGAAAATCCTAAAACTGTAGATTTCCAGTGGTCCTACAGGGGCAAAGAATACTCTATCAAGGAAACATTTTACGGAAACATTGACGCATATTACAAAGAACATCCGGTCAAGGCTCTTTACGAAGGAAGAGCGGAAGATGAATATTACGAAAATTTTGCTCTCAACCTTGAACATGAAGAAGATCCGACTATAAATGATGTAGTAAACGATATAAAGTCAGAGGGGGTAAAAAATAATCTTTCAGAAGAAGAAATCTTGGAGCTGGTAATATCCTTCGTGCAAGATATTCCATATGATGATGCAAAATATGATCTGATTGAAAGTGCGAGCGGTAATGTTGAAGAATCTTGGACCAGGTTTCCATATGAAGTCCTATATGACAATACCGGTATTTGTACCGATAAATCTATGCTTACCGTGGCCCTGGTTGAAAAGTTGAATTATGGGACGGCGTTATTCGGTTTTGACAAAAAAGAGCATATGGTCCCGGCCATACAATGTACACAGGAATATTCGTCTTATTATTCGGGGTATTGTTATACGGAAGTTACGAACGTCGGATTTAAAATCGGCGATTCAACCGCTGGCGATATTGAAGGCGGCAAGGCTGTCGCAAAATCCTCTATAGTATACACGGGAGGTAATCAGTTATTGGTACCCGATGCGGTTACGCCTGAAGACTTAAGCATCTATGGTAAAAGGAGTGGGGTAATATATGATGGCGTGATTGAAACCGTCGACACTATGCACAAGATAACTGAATTGGAAAATCAGCTGCATTTTATGAGTTTGGATGTGGAAAATGCAAAAAAGGATTATCTGGAATTCGTGGTAACTGTGGAGGATTATAAAAAACAGGCGGATGATGCATACAATAGGCATCTGATTAAAAAGGACGCTTCATCCTATAACAGCTACCTAGCTTTGCATAAGCAGTACGGTGTTGCATATTCTCAATATGAAGGTAAGGTAAAAATATATAACGACAGGGTCAACGAATACAACAACTTGGCGAATGAGTATAATAGTTTAATCAAATCTTTTTATAATTGATATGATCGTGCAGCTTGTTGCGCAAGCGATTGTTGTACACTCCTTATTCCACGGTAATATCTTTACATTGTCATTCCGAAATGAGCGGAGCGATTGAGGAATCTGGGAATAATACTATTCACTTATAATGTTTTATATAAACATAAAGGCAGAATACTCTCCCGCATTTCCCGGATCCCTCAGATGAGTACATCTTTCGGGATGACATAGTCATATCGTGTTGTGGAATCGGGGATCTGAGTTTTGCCTTCTTTGCCATCTTGAAAATATTAAATAAATTAAAAAAATCCCATGGTACTTTCTTCTCAAGCAATCAAATCAGCAGTGCAAAAAAGCGAATTGGACATCACGCCCTTTGATGAAAAAAATCTGAAGCCGGCAAGCTATACTTTTACACTTGCGGCAAGATTATTGATTCCGAAAAAAGTTTCTCTGATTGTTATGGGCGGCGAGCAGGAATACGAAGAAGTTGTGATGGGATTGGACGGATTCGTTTTGCAGCCGGGGGATTTTGTACTCGGGTTTACGGCGGAGCATCTCGCGCTCAAAAATAATTATGCCTGCTTTCTTTCTGCACGCGGCTCATGTGCGCAGGCAGGACTTTCGGTCCTCCTCAGTTCCAGCTTTGCCGAGCCAGACACGGATAACCCTATAATCTTGGAAATCCATAACGCCGGAAAGTCTCCGATCAGGTTGGAAGCGGGAATGAAGATTGTTAAGGGAATATTTATGCCGGTAGAGGAATACTCGGAGTAGCAGACTTTAGTCTGCGTGCATTTATGGTAACGTTATTATCGCATGGGACAACCGCGCGGGATAAATCCCGCTACTCCATTGAAAGTACTTTCTAAGTCCGGAGATAGTCGTGTTTTGCGGTGCTTCGTTTAGGTTTTATAAAACCGCTTAACTTTGATAGAATTATAAACACTGAGTCGGACATTCTTAATTTCCAATAAATATTATTATGCAAAACAAGAATCAGTTGCTTAAAATCTTTTCTTTCCTCCTGCTTGCCCTGGTCGTGCGTTTTTTTGTGGTAGATAGAATCTTGCTCGAAACAGATAGTTTATGGATGCAGGCAGTGGCAATCGGCGTTATTTTTGCTATCGGTATCGGCTATATTTTTCGCGGCACCGCCAAGGTGATTGAGGAAACCACTGATGTTTTGAAAGATCGGACGGGACTGGCCGGCGGTTTTTTGCAGGCGCTTGGGACTGCATTTCCGGATATGATTATCGGGGTGATGGCGGCTATCGTTTCGTTGCAAGTCAGAGATAGTGATTATGCCCGCGCAATCAATCTCGCTATCATCGCTGCAGCTTCGACTTTCGGTTCGAATATTTACAACATCATCCATGCGGCTTGGTGCGTGTCTCGGCAAAACTTGGCCAATAAGATAGATAAGTCGGTGATGATGTTTCCGGGCTTCAAATCCGGGGGAAACGTGAGGCCTCTTCGCGAACACACTACCAAGCCTTCAGCGGTGGAAATCGATAATGCCATCAGTATTCTGACTGCGCTGACTCTGCTGACAGCATTTGTAGCTGTCACGATGGTGCTCTTCGGCCAAGTCAAAGACGCCAGCTTGGAAACGTCCGGCGAGCTTTATCAATTGATCAAACCGGTCGGAGTCGTACTCTTTGTCCTGTGCGCTTACATACTCTATTATTTCCGCAAGAACGAACGTCCCGAATCGTTGGACAAGAATGTCATCAAGGCTAAGCGTTATTATTCAGATCTCAGCACTTCGCGGATCTGGCTCGATTTACTTTTGTCCGGTGCCGCTATCTTACTCACGGCAGAAGGAATGGTCCGCGCCATAGAAATTTTTTCGGATCTGACAAACACCCCTTTCGTTATCACGGGTATCTTGGCGGGACTCATCGGCTGTTTCGGAGAAATGATGGTTGTGCATAATTTTTCCATCAACCCTAACGGGCGTATCAGCGACGCCATCTCCGGCGTGGCTATGGATAACATCGTCACGACTCTGGGCGCGTCCATCGTTGCCATAATGGGCGGTATCTTTTTGGGAGGCAACGCTCTTATCCTCATCTTCATCATTATTTTGGCATCCAACACCGTGCTCGTCGAACAGATCACTAAATTGAGAAATAAGCTGTAGCTTTTTTCGGTTAGTGTAATAACGAAAGACCTTCTGCTCACTGGCGGGGAGGTCTTTTTCTGTGTAGAGGGGGTTGGATTTTTTCATCCTGCAGCGTAATATGGAATAAAGATAAATGGCTTGACAAAATAGCATTATTATGCTAGTATGAAAAACAAGTAATGAAGATATCAAAATAAAAGAACCAAAGGGATTGATTAAAGAATGACAATGGAATGGAAAATATTGATTCCCCTGTTTATTTTATGTCTGGCTGTCGCAATGTCAGGTTGCACCGATAAAGGGCAACAGGGCGTAGATGAAGTCTCGTCTTCGGTAGTGCCAATCTATCCGCAAGAATCTTTATTCAAGACGCCACAAGGAAGGATATTCGAGGTAAGCTCTTCTAATGGAGTTTCCACTGGAAATATGACGGATTCTCCAAGGGCTCTCCTGAGTTGTTCAAATAACAACTGGTACTTCCTCGAAAGCGATGGCCTCTATGCGGCATAGCTTTTGTCCGATGATATAAACAATATTCCGGACATTGAAATAATAACTCCAGTGAAGGAGGAAGTGTGGCTGAGAAACTTCCATGCAAAAAACGATGTAGATAACACGGGGAGGGAATATATAACTTTTACGTGGGAACAACAAGGATTAAAAACGGTGAGCATTGATTACCTGAAAAAACAGGAATTTAGTCAATATTACCAGACTTATAATCTTTACAATGGGAACGCTGACGAATGCTCCGTTGTAATATATAAAACGAGTTTGGATGAAGGAGAAATGTGGCTGATAAGAACTTCAGGAGAACTGAGATTCTAATCTTTCACCTTTCTCTATTTTTTTGCCTATTTTATTGCTATACTAGTATAATTCTAGCAATGGCCCCGGGGTTTGTTCGGGGTAATTTAGAATCTGGTACTTTCGGGAAGAGGGATGTTTCTTGATTTTTGTGGTATAGTTTTATCAAGAGGAATAACTAATATTAAAAAAGCTTATGGAACTTATAAAAGAAATTTCTGAAGAAAATGCCGGTATATTGCCAAGCGGGAAGAGAGACATTCGTTATTCATTGCGCAAGGCGGCGCGGGCTTTGGTCTTTGACCGCGAGAGTAAGATTGCGATACTCTTCGCTTCGAAATTTAATTATCATAAGCTTCCGGGCGGAGGTGTAGAAGATGGCGAGGACGTGGCGTCGGCGCTGACTCGGGAACTCTTGGAAGAGACAGGCTGTCAGGTCGAGGTGAGGCCGCAAGAGGTGGGAGCGGTTATCGAATATCGGGATGAAGATGAGCTGTTGCAGATTTCCTACTGCTACCTTGCGGATGTGATAGGCGAGCCAGGGGAAGTCGCTTTTACGGAAAAAGAAATCGCCAACGGATTCCAGCTCCAGTGGCTCGGTCTGGATGAGGCGATTGCTGTGTTGCATAGCGATGAGCCTGCAAGCTATTTTGAAAAATTCGTGCGCGCGCGGGATTTAGCATTCTTAAAGAAAGCTAAAGAAATTTTGGGATAATAATTTTTAGTTTAAAAATATAAAAACAAATAACTCCTGTTAGAAAAATGTTATAGAGAGGCCATATGCTTCTCTTTTTAAACTCTTTATGTGGATTGCCTTGATTCTTTTTCAATGCTAGACTTTCCTTAAGATACTAATCTATATCTATGTCTCTTGAAGCCACACATCTCCGGTTCTCGTTCGCCATCAAGAATGACTTGGGTGTGTTTGACTTGGAGAAATATGTAGCAGGCGTAATTTATCCCGATTCCAGATATTTGAGCGGCATCGACCGCCACTTGACGCATAGCCTCGACTATTTTGTCGGTAGGAAAAACCTCACTGATTTCGAGAAGGGCTGGCTCACTCATATTATCGGAGATAAGATTTTCGGGGAAGTGATAGAAGACAAATTCGCTGACTGGGTCCTGTTCGAAGAGGTCGGGTCGCGCTGGCCTATCGTTACGGCTATCAAGATAATCCAGGACTTGGAAGATTTCCGTTCTTTCAATATCCAGGGTGTGCTCGATTATTTGGATTATTATGAGATCCATTTTCATGAAGACGAACGCAAAGTGATCGGGTATAGCGAGGTTATAAAAAATATGTACAAAAGCAAAGATAAAATTACTGTCGAAGATGGTCTCTTGATGTCGGAGCGTCTGGGAATGAATCGCAAGGAAATCGCACTGTTGCGCAAGAAGGTCGTTGAACTCTACGAGGACGAGAAATTGATCGAAATCATAAACGATAATTTTGCGGATGGGATGGATTTGTATCAGGAGAAATATAAACAGCTTATCAAAAATTATGCTCAGTAAGATTAAAGAGTTTGTAGTGGAAAGTTATGGCGAGGGGGAACCTACTTTATTAAAAAACGACTAGGCTTTTGGAATGTAATGAGGGAGATAGTGTTTGAGATGTGCAGAAAACAAAAACTCTGCTAATATATAATAAAGTGTTTATATTTAAATCCTAACTTTAAAACAATGAATAAGAACTTGTTTGTAGGGGTTTCAGTCGCAGCGGTTTTGATCGTATTGTTATTGATTCTCAGCGGCAATAAACCTCACATCGGAGACGGTAATAACGAAATTACCGGAAGCGAAAATCAAGGAAATGCACGGTCTCAGGAGACGGGCATTGTTACTGAAGGCAAGACACTCAAGGACCTTATGAGCGGTGATTTGGGTGAAAATGTCAGATGTGAATTTTCGCATGTAGTTTCCGATGATAATCGTTTGGATGGTGTGACTTATATCTCCGGCAAAAAGGTGCGCGTGGATTACAAGCTGGCGGTGCCTGAGCAAGGACAGAAGGATCTGCATATGATAAGCGACGGGGAGTATGGATATGTTTGGGGCGATAGTTTTCTGGGCGACGTTATGCAAGGGAGTAAATTCAAGCTTGATGATACAGCTGCTACCGATTCCGCGGAGGCTGACGAGACCACCCCGAGCGGCGACTATCTCGATTATGAGACCCCGGTTACAAAGTGCGAAGTGTGGAATCCTGATATGGCATTGTTTGAGATTCCGGGAGATATTACTTTTATGACCGCGGAGGAATTGCAGGATTCCGTCATGCAGAGTGTCGGCACCCAGAACTGTGCCATGTGTGATTCGCTTCCAGTTGAGCAGAAGGCGAGCTGTCGCCAGAGCCTCAATTGTGATGAGGAATAATTTTTCAAAAAAAATGAAGGTGAAGATATTACTTCACCTTTGTTTTAAATTTTCTGAGACCAAGTTGATCCGCCAGTCAGGAATGTCGATTTTTTCGCATGCTTCGCGGATGTGCGGGCAGCGTCGGTGGCGGGAAAGCTTGTCGAGCAATTCTCGTTTATCTTTTTTTAAACCGATCTTGGCTAGAGGAAGATGTAGCCTTCGTGGGATGTATTTTTGCGATATAACCCCTCCGCTTGCAAATTAATCCTTTGTAGCATAGAATGGAATTTACCGCAATATGACTTCATATTTAGGGGGAGAGTGGTAAAGGGATCCTTCGGGGTACCTCAGGATGACGGTAATATCAGCGAATATAGATAATGATTACATTTTACGAGAAAATCGAAAAACCCATCCTAGCGCTGGCACCGATGGCGGGTTATACCAACCAGCCTTTTCGTCGTATCTGTAAATTTTATGGCGCGGACGTTCTATATTCGGAGATGGCGAGCGCGACGGCGCTTTCTTACGGTGGCAAGAAGACCTTGGAGCTTTTGAAATTTTCTAAAGATGAGCGGCCGTATGTGGTTCAGCTCTTCGGTAATGACCCGAAATATTTCCAAAATGCGGCACGGATCGTGACAGAGAAAATCCGCCCCGACGGCATCGATATCAACATGGGATGTCCGGCTCCGAAAGTATATAAGACCGGCGCGGGAGCGGCTCTTTTTTGCGATCAGGGAAAAGCGATTGCGATTATAGAAGAAACTTTGAAAGGCACGGATCTGCCGGTATCGATAAAAATCAGGTCGCGCGTGAGTAAGTATACGGCGTATAAATTTATGAAAAAAATCAAAGACTATCCGCTTGCGGCAGTGATGGTGCACGGGCGGAGCTATGAGAAAGCTTTTAGCGGGTCGATCGATTACATAACTATAAAACGTATAAAAGAAATGGTCAGCTATCCTGTGATTGCCAACGGAGGTATCAATACCCCCGAGGAGGCGAAGATGATGCTGGAAAGAACCGGTGCGGACGGCGTAGGTATCGCGCGCGGAGCGCTCAAAAATCCGTGGCTCTTTTTGCAGATAAAAGAATATCTGGAGACGGGAGAATATCACGAATTTGATCTGAAAGAAATCAAGACGGCCGCGCTCCGTCACACTGAGATGGCACAAGACGATATGGGTGCTCATGGCGTCTTGGAAATGCGCAAATACCTTCTTTGGTATTTCCGCGGCTTTGAGAACGCGAAAGAATTCCGCCGTAAATTGGTGGAGGTGGAGAGTCTGGAAGATGTGAAGAGGACGCTGGAGATGTTGGAAGGGTAAAAGGGGTTATATCAGCGTACGTTTTTCTAGTTGTCATTGCGAGGAGGAGGCATTTGCGACGACGCAGCAATCCCGTTGCCATAACTCACCTGACGTTGTATAACGTTTATTCCACATAGGTTCGGGATTGCCACGTCGGAGTACCTCCTTGCAATGACAGATAAAATAAAAAAACAAGACTTTTACGGTCTTGTCTTTATTTATAATAAAAAATATTAATATCCCTTCATCATATCCGCATAGCGGTCGTAATTTCCCAAGATGCGATTCAGCTTCTGGTATTTTATTTCCCATATTTGGTTGCAGACTTCGTTGAGGACGAAACGGTCGTGAGAGATGAGCATAATCGGTCCGTCGAAAGTTTTGAGAAAATTGACCATCGCCTGGCGGCTCTCGATGTCGAGGTGGTTGGTCGGTTCGTCGAGGATGAGAAAATTGGATTCCCCCAAGATCAGCTTGGCAATCGAGACTTTCGCTTTTTCGCCTCCGCTCAAGTCCGCAACCTTTTTATATACATCATCGCCGGTAAAGAGCAGGCATCCCAGTGCATTGCGGATTTTCTCGTCGCTGAGATCGCAGACTTCACGGATATTTTCTAAAATATCTTTTTTGTAATCCAGATTTTCGTGCGATTGGGCGTAGTAGCCGATTCTGATCTTATGCGCGAATTCGACGCCGTTTCTTTCTTCGGCTTTTTGCATCATAGTCTTGATGAAACTGGTTTTGCCGGCACCGTTGCTGCCGATGATACCGATTTTGGCATCGTTGTAGATTTCGATTTTGCCTCCGATCTCCACTAGGAGTTTGTCTCCGTGCGATACGATGATGTCTTCCATATCCATCACTCTGGACGGTAATCGGTTTTTGATATTATAATTTATTCTCATCTGCTTGGTGTCGTCCTCCGGTTTTTCTACTTTCTCAATCTTGTCCAACATTTTGATACGGCTTTGCACCGCGCTGGACTTGGTAGGTTTATAGCGGAATTTCTCGATGAATTTCTCCTGCTTGCCAAGATATTTCTGCTGGCGGCTGTACTGTTCTTCTTCGATTTCCATTATCTTGTCGCGCTCCTCCAGATATCCGCTGTAATTGGTGTGGAATTTTCTGATCTTGCCGTTATAGATTTCGAAGGTTTTATCACAGACCTTGTCCAAAAAATAACGGTCATGGGAAACGAGCACGATGGCTTTGCTCCATTCAAAGAGGAAATTCTCCAGCCAGACGATAGTTTCCAGGTCCAAGTGGTTGGTCGGTTCGTCGAGGATGAGGAGGTCGGGGTCCTGCAGTGCCAGCTTGGCCAGTCCTAGCCGAGTCTTCTCGCCCCCGCTTAAAGATTTTACTTTGCGCGCAAAATCCTTGTCCTTAAAACGGAAGTCGCGCAGCGTTTTCTCCGTTCCTGCCTCATACTCGTAGCCATTTCGCGTTTCATATTTTTCCACTATGTCTTCGTAGTCCTTGAGGATTTGTTCGAGCTTTTCTCCCTCGGCAGATTCCAAGAGATTTTCTATCTCTGTTTTTCGCTTGATGATTTCGTACATTGAGTCATCGGCGCTGAGAATCTCTTCTTCCAAGGTGTTCTCCAGATCGGCGAAATCGCTGTTTTGAGAAAGATAGCCGATACGAAGACTCTTGCTCTTGTCGATCTCTCCCTCGTCGAATTCTACTGCCCCCAGTATGATCTTGAGTAATGTCGTTTTTCCCTTGCCGTTCTGTCCCACGATGGCAATTTTGTCGCGCTCGTGCACATTGAAACTGGCATCCGAGAAGAGCTCCCGCAGGCCGATGTATTTCTTAATATTCTTAAGACTCAGTATATTTTGATTTTCCATATTTTTCGATTATTTCCATATAAAAAGAGGCCCTGATCAGGTTGCGTCTTGTCTCCATTATTTCTGTAAATAGATACAATGCACCTAAAAGCCAGCCTCTTTTTCGTAGCTTACCAATTTATCCATGATTTGACTCTGGAAAATAGAATTGTTAGTAATTTCTGTTTGCATATATTTATGACATTTCACTGATGAAGATTGTAACAAAAAAATATCTTTTTGTCAAAAAAGGGCTAGAGTGAAATTCATTCTAGCCCCGTCAATTCCAAAACTTTTCTGATACTACCTTCCGAAATCAGCGTCTGTTTACTTATGAATTCCGGAATGTCTTTTTTGTCACGTCCCATGATAGAAAGTTGGATGAAAAGGTTTATTATCCTTATAATGCTTTCCGCGCTTTTTATATTTTCTCCTTCGGAAGAGAAAAATATTTCCTTGAGGCGGTTGAAAGGCTCTGCTATCTCATCAATGCCCCTCATTACTTCTTTAATGTTTTTCTTTATCTCGTCTGTTAGTTCCTGTGGGAGTTTGTCTAGATAGACTGCTTTATCCGGCGTTTCAGTTACATTCTCATTTGGCATAATATACCACTCCTGGACGTCTTTGTTCCGATAGCAATCTACTATATACAAAAAAGTTTGTCAATATAAAAACGCCTCTTATGCGGAAGCGTTTTTAAAATATCTTGCGGGCGGATATCTATTTTTTTGCATCTGTAGTTTTTGCAAAGCTGAATTGTACGCTCTTTGCGAAGGCATCCCACTGTGCAATTTTCTCCTGGTTTTTCTTCTCTTGCAGAAGCTCGTCCAGATATCCTTTGCCGGATAAATGGTTGATCTTTGCTTGATCAGTCTCGTCACGATTTAATGGTTCGCCCAGATTTCCGAAAAGGAACAAATTGATGCTGTTGAATTTTTTCATATAAAGTTTGTACCACCCGTACGAAATCTCTCCGCCGGTAGCAAAACCGTTTCCGTTAGCGGCACTGAATTCATATTGGGACAGATAGTTCGAGCGGTTCGTTTCACAGTATTCCCATTTTTCCTCCAAATTTTCATTGCTCTGGACCAGCGGACCGCTACATTTGTAACTTATCGTATCTTTACTGTGGCATATTTTGTAGGGGCAAGCGATATAGGTAGATATTTCCAGGTCGTTGTAATAGAAGCTTGTTGCTCCTTCGAACGAAGGGGGAGCTATTTCCCCGGGATTTCCTGCAAATGATATATACCCGTCGCCTAATCTTATATTTACACCCTTGCTATCGATGTACCCCTTCTCTTTGCCGTAGAAATAAATAACACCACTTTCTACTTTGACGCCCTCCTGTAAATCTCGCGGGTCGATAGTTATCGATTGAGTCTCTTCTACCGACGAAGTGTTGACGTTTTGCTTCGTGGTTGTGTCTGTTTGGCTGTTGTCACTCGGAGTCTTCTTTTTAAGCGAAGCGGAGCGGTCAAAAGATAAAAAACCGAAAAATACGATCGCAAGGATTATTATCAATATCACTGCTACATTGTTTTTGTCTATCATTTTTTGTTCTTCGTTATGTATCTAAAATAATCATATAGCAACTCGACAAAAAGTCCAGAGGGTAAAATGCAAAAGCATCTGCGCGATGTGGCAGATGCCCCGGTAAAAGGGTTATGATTTTTTTACTTTATGATTCTCTTCTGTCGAATTGTCCGCTTTTGGTTTTTACAAAAACCATATCATTTTCTTTTACAAAAAGAGGAGTTGAGATTTTCATCCCAGTTTCGAGGGTTACGACTTTGCTTCCACCTTGCGCGGTGTCACCTTTGACTCCCGGCGGACAGTCCACGACTTTGAGGCTGACTTCCGAAGGAAGGACGACATCAATCGGGGTTTCTTCGAACATGACGATGCGCACTTCCAGCTCTTCTTTCATATAATTAGCGGCGTCTTTCAATTGTTCGCGGGTGAGAGTAAATTGGTCATAGGTTTCTTGATCCATAAAAGAGTATTCGTTGCCGTCACGATAGAGGAATTGCGCTCGTTTTTCATTTAATTGTGCCAAGTCCACAATCGCGGAAGACTGAAAATTCTTCTCCAAGACCTTGCCACTTAAAAGATTTCTCATACTGACTGTCGCCATTGCTTCTCTTTGTTGTTTGGCGCGGAAAGATCTATCTAAAACTTCGTAAGGCTCGCCTTCAAGCATAATAACGTTACCTTTTTTGATTTCTCTGAAACTGATACTTGCCATATCTTCGTATTAAAAAAATTAAAATACAATTTTTAAAGCTAACTAATACTTTGTCATTGTATGCCGAAAAAGACCGTTTGTAAAGGAAAGGCGGACTTATTTCCCAACCATCGACCTGTCATTGCGAGCTGTAGGGGCACAATATCTTGTGCCCTTTCCGACGCGGCAATCTCGTGAGAAAAATCACAAGACTTTATTATCACACATTTTATCCGCATAGCGACGGGATTTCCATCCCCGTCTCCGCGAGGACAGACTATATTACAGCGCCTCCTCCTTACAATGACAAGCAATTAACCGACTTTTGTCATTGTCCCAGATCCAAGACGCTACGTCTCTACGGCCTATTTTTGTTTGCCATCCGATGGATTTGGGATTAGAATGTATATATATTAAGCATCTTGAAAAATAGCCAAACGTGCTTTCGGATGGTTCCGGAAGAGGACGGTTTAAAGATATTTTTATTCATAAAATATAAAAGGTATGAAAAATAATATCCAAATCCAAACGTTGACTAAAGATGTTATAGAAAAGCTGACAAAAGAGAAGAAGACCAAGGATTGGGCGGTGAGTTTTTATCTGGGTATAAAAGGGGATGAGAATTTTCTTGCTACAGCAAACTCTGCTCTTTCGGAAGGTGAGAAGAAAATCGAGGAAGGGGGAATTTTTAGCGAGTCGGAACGCAAGCAGATTCGGCAGGCCTTTGTAGAGATTGAGAAGATTATCCGTTACTACCGACTAACCGATCGTACGCAGACACTGGTGATATTTTTCGCCGATGGTGGACAGAAAGAAATTTATAAAATGCCGGTCTATATCCCGACCAAGATGATTGTGGAACGGGATTTTTATGTGCATCCTTTCTTCAAGATGCTTGGGAAATATCCGCGCTATTGCGTCTCTTTTTTGGAGCGTGACCGAGCGCGGATTTTTGATCTTTTCTGGGGGGAGATAGAGCATAAGGAGAAAGAGATCCAAAGTGAAGTGCCACAGAGAATGAATGCAGCGCGCGCAACTTGGAAGGGGTTGGAGGAGCGCAAAATCCAGAATCACATCGAGATCCATATCGATCGTCACTTACAAAAAGTAGCACGTTCTGTCGAAGATTATATGGACGAGAACCGAATTCCTTATCTTGTTATCGGGTCGCGCAAGGAGCTGATCGAGCGCTTCAAAGAATTCCTTCCTAAGCGGTTACAGAGAAAAATAGTCGGGTCGTATCTTATACGCAGTGATCAAGACATACAACGGATAAAGAAGAGAAGTCTGAAGGTGATAGCGGATTTTGAATTTGAGAAAGAAAGAGAAATCATTTTGCAAATCTTTGACGGTAAAGATAAGAAGATAAAGGAATCTGTGGCGGGAGTGGAAGATGTTCTTATCGCTCTTTATAATTATAAGATACGTACCTTGGTAATCGGTAAAAATTATCAATCGGCGGGTTTTGTCTGTCCGAATGATCACCGTATTTTATTGGGAGAAGAGGCGTGCCCTTTGTGTTCTGCCATCGGCGAAGAAGTGAGCGATATCACAGATGAGATTATCGAAGAAGCGATAATGCAGAAGATGAAAATCGTCCATTTCCAGTCCGCTCATGAAGACTTCGATCACTTCGGTATCGGAGCTATCTTGAAATAGTCGCAGAGAAGATGATTTGAGACCACGCCAGAAATGGCGTGAACCAGGCGGACAGAACGTTTTATTATGTTAATATTACTTTGCCCCTCTATTTCAACCCCTTTCGCGTATTTTTACCACACATCTGTCCCAGCTCAGTGGGGCAAACGTTTCTTTTCCTGCCAAAATTTTGGATATTGCATAAAAACTCCTAAAATAAGCCAAAATATAACTACTCGGTTTACAAAGGGTTATTAATTTGCTATATTGAAAGTATTGATTTTATAAAAAATAAAAATAAAACTATGCAAGAAGGGAAACAAAACAAACTGGCACTTTTGCAGCAGATGATCGACAACGCTGACAGGAATATCGTCGCTGCCAAGCAAATCATGAAGGAGCTCAATAGCGATAATCACCGAGCGCCCAGAGAATCGGAAGCCAGTCAAATTGTTGAAGGAACTTTTGATGGAGAGAAAATGGTTAGTATGGAGGGGAAAGTATACCCGGTGCCTGCCAATTATGCCAGCAAATCCAAGCTGGTTGAGGGCGACATCTTGAAACTCACAATCACCGAGGACGGGTCTTTTGTCTACAAGAAGATCAGTTCGGTGGATACGCGCAAGATTATCGGAACTGTAATGAAAGACGGCAAGGACAAATATTATGTTAATGCTGAGGGCAGGAAATATAATGTGCTTCTGGCATCTCTTACTTATTTCAAAGCCAGAGAAGGGGACGAAGTCATTCTGGTTCTGCCGAAAGAGAAAGTGAGTTCTTGGGGCGCAGTGGAATCAATCATCAGTGACGACGACCGCAGGGAGATGCTTGCTCAAGAGGAAGAATTCGAAGATGAGCAGATTCCGGGACAAGGAAGTATCTTCGAGCAGGGAGAAGAGCCGATCACCGATGAAGCTCCGGCAGAAAACCCCGTCGCCTTCGAGGAAGAGCGCAGGAATGCCTCTATCGAAGAGGAATGGACTCCTGATGTGGAAGCAATCAAGAAGGAAGGCACTATGGGGCAGGCTCCGGCAGCCGAAGGGGACATTTCGGATGATTTTTCTAACTAGTTTTATATACCAAAAGCATGAGTCTAGCTCTTTATCGAAAATACAGGCCATCGGGATTTGCTGATGTCGTAGGTCAGGAACATGTTGTAAAGACTCTGAAGAACGCCATCAAAAACGATAAAGTTTCTCATGCTTATCTTTTTTCCGGACCACGCGGCACCGGCAAGACTTCCATCGCACGCATCTTGGCCAAGGCGGTCAACTGCGAGAACTTGAAAAATGGCGAGCCGTGTGAAGAGTGTGCGAATTGTAAGGGCATCTCCACCGGACAATTCTTGGATCTGGTGGAAATCGATGCGGCCACCAACACACAGGTGGACAAGATGCGTGACATTATCGAGCGCGTCAATTTTTCACCTTCCAGTGGCAAGAAAAAAGTCTACATCATCGACGAAGTCCATATGTTGAGTAAGGGCGCTTTTAATGCGCTTTTAAAAACTTTGGAAGAGCCGCCAGCGCATGTGCTTTTCATCTTGGCAACCACTGAGATTCACAAGATTCCAGCCACCATCATTTCTCGTTGCCAGCGCTTCGATTTCCGTCACCTGCGGGTCGAGGAGATAAAAAAGCGCTTAGCGCTCATCGCCGAAAAGGAACAGGTGGAAGTGGAAGATGGCGTTTTGGAATACGTCGCAATCACTTCCGGCGGAGGAATGCGTGACAGTGAGAGTCTTTTCGGACAAATCATTTCGCTTCAAGATGACAAAATGATTACGCTGAAGGAAGTGCAGGACATACTGTCTCTCCCGGGCGCGATGCTTTCCGTCGATATAGTAAAAGCCATTTTGGACAAGCAATACGGCGATGCAGTTTTGCAAATCGGCAGGATTGCCGAGGACGGTTATGACTTGGCGGAGCTCAACAAGAGCATCGTGGAATATTTGCGTAAGCTACTCTTAGTAAAAATGAGTCCGAGCGCCAAGAATAATTTTACCTCACAGATGACGCAGGAGCAGCTGGATGAATTGGTAAAAATCGCCGCCACCGCGCAGCTGGGTAGGATTTTCAAAATCATCGGCGCTTTTATGAAAAGCCAGAACGCCATCAAGGGGGCGGTACTGCCTCAACTTCCTCTGGAACTGGCCATCGCGGAAATAGAGATTGCCGAAGAGGGCAATTTGACAACGGGTGCAAAAGCAGATTATAATGGCAAAGTCAGTGCAGAACCGGTGAAAGCCACACCGGCAAAGAAGGAAATTCTTCAAGCTCCCGCGGCCAAACCTTTGGATACGCAAGCCGAGGATGAAATCAAAGCCGAAATCAGGGAAGCCGAGGCAAGCGCAGTGGAAGAAAAAGCGGCGGAACCGGAGGCGGAAACAGCCGAAGTGGAAGAAACCCACGAGGAGAAAGCCGAGACAACGAACTCGTCGAATGAAGCGGTACCTTTCGAGCAAGTGAAAAGCGACTGGACTGAGATTGCAATGGATATGCGTAAAACTAACGGTTCACTGGTGGCGTGCCTCAAAACCTGCCAGCCCATCGTCGTGGAAGGCGGAGAAATCTTGGTAGCGTGCCAATATTCTTTCTATAAGACCAAATTACAGAAACCGGAAAATCGCATGGCGGTAGAACAGATAGCTTCAGAGACAGTGAAAGCGCAAGTGCGTTTGAAATTCATCACCAAAGAAGAAGCCCAGCAACGAGGTTTCGAGATGGAAGAAATCCACGCCGAAGAAAAGCAAGCAGAAGACCTAGTCAACAGCGCACTGGATATGTTTGGAGGAGAAGTAGTAGCGTAATGTTGCGATATGATACGTGGAGTAGCAGACTTTAGTCTGCGCGGCTATCCCACTCGGAATAGCTAACTTTATAAAAAGTATTTATTGGCATAGGATAGCAGCGCGGGTTAAAACCCGCTACTCCATGAAAAATAATGTTATCTAATCTTTTTTGCCTTTACAGTATTTCAAATACGATCATCATCACAGACTCGTTCAGGAATCTATCAGGAATGTTAAAAAATTATATAACACCTTAGATTCCCAAACGAGTCCGGGATGAAACACAGAAAGAGGAGAAAATAAATCTACCATACTTATTCGGGGATCGTCTAATGGTAGGACGACAGGTTTTGATCCTGTTAATCGGGGTTCGAATCCCTGTCCCCGAACAAATAAATAACCGCTTGTTTGAGCGGTTATTTTTATATCCCTTATGCAGATTAGAATTTTTGGACGTTATTTTTCTAAAATTAGTTGTCAAAAAATATATATTGTGTTATATGGAAAGTGGTT
>Ga0265294_10000566_pt1 | contig 49439 bp, 62 predicted proteins | sample MunlanPumphouse3_FD_192504 | JGI IMG/M metagenome (GOLD analysis project Ga0265294, IMG submission 192504) | Groundwater microbial communities from a municipal landfill in Southern Ontario, Canada - Pumphouse #3 | ecosystem: Environmental > Aquatic > Deep subsurface > Groundwater | place...
GCGGAGTCTAATGTTTTTTTCGGGGGGGGGCGAAGGGAGGAATACAAATGCAACGGAATGCAAAATGCATATAAAATGCCGAAGGGATTATCTATTGTTCCCCCTCACCCCAACCCTCTCCCGTTAGGCGAGAGGGAAGATACGAGTATTGGAGTTTATATATATTGTCATGATAAAAAAGGGCACAAGATATTGTGCCCCTACGGAATAAAAAAGACGCAGGTGGTGCGTCTTTTTTTGGATGTTGGTTTTTTTGGATGTCATTAGGAAATTATACCAAATCAACTTAATCTGTGACATAATGATTTCACTTTTGTTCCCCCTCACCCCAACCCTCTCCCGGTAGGAGAGGGAGAAATTCCAAATGCTGTATGACTGGATTATAGGACAGATTTAGTTAATTTGGTATTGGTTGGTCTGCCTGGGGAGTTTTGCCGGTAAATTTGCAGCCTGTTTCTGTGCAGATGGCGGAGGTGATATCTCCGGCGCGTGTTGGGGGTGGTGTGAATCGGATGGAGAAAGTGCCGTCCGGATCGCAGTCGCGAAGTATTGTGATGCTGTCGATTGCGGTGGTGGCGGGGTAAGCGCCGGATTCGCCGATGGCGCAGATTTCCTCGTCCGCGACATCGTTCAGGCTTCCTCCGTCATAGCAGCACATCAGGGCGGCGGGAACGACGCTTGCGGTTGTTAGCTGAAAGGAGACGTCATACGCTTTTCTTTGGGCGAAGAAGACGGAGGAGGCTATCACTATAACCACCTGAGAGGCGATTAGGACTTCGATGGGTATAAATCCTTTATCTTTTTGGATGTGCATAATGGTCTTGATTAGCGAGATTATAGTATCAAAGTAGCATAGAATATTAAAAATAGGAATATCGGGGTGTTTATAGGGAGTAGGGCTATTTTTACTTCTTTTTTTCAAAAGGCTAAGCAAAATGCGGATTCAGATGCGATGCACAATGATTGGGAATTATTTGCCCCCCCCTCACCCCGACCCTCTCCCGGTAGGAGAGGGAGAAAGACAGATGCGACAGACTGAATAATATACAAAATGCCAAGGAATTGTTTTTTTCTCCATGTGAAAGGATTATTTATTATTACCTCTTATCCCGATCCTTTCCCTGTAGGAGGGGGAGAAAAGCAAATATAAAATACCACCTCCTGATTCGACTCTTTCCAGCTGTCGCGATTACGCTTTGGGGTGGCGATGCTCGATGGGCTAGGGAAAAAGACTAAATACCTGTCGTACTGACATGATAGTTTTTTGGGTTGATTTTATTCCAGTATTATCCTTGCAAACGAGGATCCCGAAATGAGTTCAGGATGACAATTCGGAAAACGAGGGCACAAAATATTGTGCCCCTACGGGGTAAATGCAAAATGCTAGATGAGGCATTTGCTCTATTCGAATTGGACAGCAGCGCAGACTGAAGTCTGCTACTCCGTTTGGCAGAGAGGTATTAGATAAAGTGCAGGAAGGACAGTCCTTTTGATCCTGTAAGGAATATCCTTATGCAAAAAAAGAAGAGGCTTTTATGCCTCTCTCAAGTCTATCTTATAAAGTTTGTTGTCGTTGCCGATTAAATATACCAAGTCTCCGTCGCCGAGATAGAAGATGCCTCGACCGGAAGCATTGTCCGTCAGGTAGAAAGTGTTGCGGCCGTCGCGGCTGTCCAGTTCGGTGAATTTGAATGAATTGCTTTCTTGGTAGAGGAGATGTTCCTCGTCGGCGTAGACGTAGATATTACTGAGGGTGCCGCTGAAGCGGGTGAGGAGTTCGTTTTCTCCTGCCGATTTGATCGGCTGGGAAGTTTTGTCTTCGACATAATATACCCAGATTTCATTATTGTTGTAATAGAGAATGCGTTGTCCTCTTTGGAAGAAGCGAGCGTCTTTTATCCCGGAATTTATTTTGCGCGTCTGGGCGTCACGGTCGATGAGGTAGAGTGTGTCATTGGAGAGCACAAGCAGCCTGCCTCCGTACCTTTGTAGAGAGAAGGCGGCTTTTTTGGTAAAGCCCTCGGGCATCAAGCTTATGCGCACGCTATATGTCGGATTGTCCAGATTGATAGAATAGAGGGCGGGAGTGATGGAAGTATCGTCGTCCTTGAAAAAGAAAAGTGTGCCTTGATAAACATAGAAATTGTTGATGCCCGTACTTACTTGCTCGATTTCTTTGTTGACATAGTCGAAAGAAAAGACGGCATTGTCCTTGCCGAAGATAATGTAATGGTCGAACAGATAGACAGGGGCATCGGGGGTCCGGCTCAGGGTTTCGGCCACGTCAGTGGAAACGAGATAGACTCGGTTGCTGTCGCGCAGGTCGATGAGATAAAGGTTGGCGGTGGTTTCGATGGCGACACGTCCGTCATCTTCGGTCCACTTTACGTCCTGAATCTCTCCCATCAGAGAGAGTTGCGTCTCGTCGAGTACCAGGCTATACTTTTCGTCGCGGATATTTACCAAAAAGAGCCCGGACTCGACGCCTACTGTACCCTGAAAGAGCAGCTCGTTCTTGTTCGTGGCTATATAAGTTTTGCCGTCGATGGGGAGGGTCAGGTCGGGGAGCACCGGCGTATTTTCGTATTTATTCTTTAGAAGCACGATATTTTCATATTTGTCCACCTGTCCGGACTTGATGGTCACGTTCTTCCGCCATTCGTTGAAGTTGTCTTGGTTAACTTTGATTTCGTAGGTCCTAGGCTCGAGATTTTCGATTTTGACAAAAGCGGAAAGTACTCCGCCGAGGAAACCGTTGTTTTTAAAAATCTCGTCGTCTTTGTAAATAGTAGCGTCTCTGGGGGTCGTCCGCAGCACGATGGCGCCGGCTTGGAAACTTTCGCCCGTTTTCGGGTCGTAGTTATATCCGAAACTGTAATATAGCGTACCGGCCAGGATTAGAAAGAAAACGCTAATGCAAAGGTAAAAATACACCTTGAATTTTGAATCTTTCATTATAATAGTTAAGTTAGTTCTGTCTGCATTCTACCAAATTTTAGCTAAATTGACAATCGGGGGTGTAAAAGATAGAATTAGATTATAGTCTTGATATTGTGGGGAGGTGTGAGGCTGTTTTTGGAGATGAAATATCGTAGTCACCTTCGCGAACTCACAATAGGTTATGTCACTCCGTAGGTGCGCTACTGCGGACCGAAGGTGGAGCGAAGAATCTCGTTTTTGTGCGGGATATATCGGGTTTCTTCGGGGTACCTCAGAATGACAGATAATCGGGGTCTTACGCGGAATTTATGGAATAAATTTTGAATATTTTAAGTACAATCTTATGTTTGTAAGGAAAATCGGAATAGATTTGGGTACGGCTAATATCTTGGTGTTCGTACCGCAAAAAGGGGTTGTGGTGAACGAGCCTTCTGTGGTGGCTGTGTCGATAGCTGAGAATCGGATTTTGGCGGTGGGCAACGAGGCCAAGAAGATGCTTGGAAAGACTCCAGACAGTATTACGGCCAGTCGGCCTGTTCAGAACGGTGTTATCGCGGATTATCGCGTGACGGAGGCGATGATAAGATATTTTGTGGAGAAGGTGAGCGGTAAATTCCGCCTTTTTAAACCTGAGATAATTATTTCCGTTCCTGCCGGCATCACTTCCACTGAGCGGCGTGCGGTGATTGATGCTGCAATGCATGCCGGAGCTAAAGCGGCTTATGTCGTCAAGGAGCCTATTTTGGCGGCTATCGGTGCGGGTATCGCCATCAATACTCCCTGTGGAAATATGATTATCGATATCGGCGGGGGGACTTCCGAGGTGGCCGTTATATCTTTGGGCGGAATCGTAGCCTTTTCTTCGGTGCGCGTGGGCGGTGATAAATTCGACGAAGCTATCGCTGATTATATCCGCAAAAAGCACAACGTCTCAGTGGGAGACAGGAACGCGGAAGAGATCAAGATCAAGATCGGCAGTGCGTTGCCTCTGGAAGAAGACCAGTTTATGGAGATTCGCGGACGGGACCTCGTGAGCGGATTGCCCAAGACTATCCAGGTCAGTTCCAACGAAATCACGGAAGCGTTACGCGAAGAATTGCTGGAAGTGGTCAAGGCAGTAAAGAATGTTTTGCAGAAGACTCCCCCTGAACTTTCTTCCGACGTAATCGATCGGGGAATGGTGCTTTCCGGCGGCGGGGCGCTTTTGCGCAATCTGGACAAGCTTCTGTCCGAAGCGACTGGCGTGCCTTGCTATGTCGCTGACGATCCGCTTTTGTGCGTGGTGCGGGGAACGGGAATCGTGCTCGACAATCTCGATGTTTACAAACGTAATTTGATATCAAGAAAATAATCTTTATGAAAATAGGAATAGATATTTCACGCGCTTTTGTGAAGGAAGGAACCGGGACGGAAGAATATTCCCGTCAGCTTGTGACACATTTGGCGTCCATGGATACCGGCGCGGATAAATTTTTCCTGTATGTCAAAGAGGGGACAAAAATTGATTTTACATTGCCTTCGAATTTCTCTGTGCGAGAGGTTCGGGGCAATTTTCTTTGGACGCAATGGCATCTTGCGTGGGAGCTGTGGATTCATCCTGTCGATGTTTTTTTTGTGCTGGCGCACACCATACCGTTTTTGCATCCGAGGAAAAGCGTGGTGACTGTCCATGGCTTGGAATTTAAGAATTGTCCCGACTGTTATACTTGGAAACAGCGGAGGATTTTAGAAAGGGATACGAGGTTTTCAATAGCTTCCGCTGCAAAGATTATCGTACCTTCGGAAAATACCAAACGAGATATCGTGAAATTTTATAAAGTGCCGCTGGAAAAGATCAGTGTGGTATATCACGGCGCACCTGTTGTATCGGATATAGAGAAGAAAAATAATAGGGAAGTATTTAATATCCTGTTTGTGGGTAGGATGGAAAAGCGTAAGAATGTAGCGAGGATGGTCCGGGCTTTTGGAATGTTTATGCAGAAGATGGAAGAATCGTCTCCGGGATGTGGAGAAAATGTGCGATTGATCCTGGCGGGCAAGGTCGGTTACGGCCACAAGGAAATCCAAAAAGAAATTACGAAATCCGCATATGGGAAAAATATTATAGAAAAAGGTTATGTTTCAGAAAAGGAGAAAGAGAAATTATACGCGGATGCAGATGTGTTTCTTTTCCCCTCGCTTGCCGAAGGTTTTGGTTTGCCGGTCTTAGAAGCGATGAGTTACGGCGTGTCGGTTGTTACTTCCCGCGAGACCGCACTTGCGGAGATTGCCGGTGATGCTGCGCTTCTGGTTGATCCTACGAGAGAAGAAGATATCGCGTATGCGCTTTGGAAGCTTTTTGTCAGCTTGGAGGAAGGAGAAAATCTGGTCCGTAAGGGATATGAAAATCTGCACAGATTCAGCTGGGAAAAGTGCGCGCGTGAGACACTGGATGTATTAAAGAAGTGGAAATAGGTACTATTTGAAAAATGCGGAAGGAAAAATGGCTGGGGATTGTTTATCCCCCCCCCTCACCCCGACCCTCTCCCGATGGGCGAGGGAGAAATGCAATGCGACGCTCCTTTATTAAATATAATTCGAATAGGTAGATTTATGATTCAAATTACTTACTTTGTTCATGGAACAACTATAGATAACCAAAAAGAAATATCGTCGGGCTGGAACGATGTCGATCTTTCTGAATTAGGAGTAGAACAATCTATCAAGCTTAAAGAACAGATAACAGATAAAAATTTTGATGTTGTTTTTTGTTCTGACCTGAAAAGGGCTTATGAATCTGCGCGACTTACTTTTGAAGATAGTTTAGATATTGTTCAGGATAAAAGATTACGAGAGTGCAACTACGGTAAATATAATGCCAAGCCATCGGCTATCGTTGAGCCGATGCAAGAAAAAATGATTTATGATAGATTTCCGGATGGTGAAAGTTATGAAGATGTAAAAATAAGGATGTCCGACTTTCTTGATTTCTTGAGGGAAAAATTTGATGGCAAAAATATTGCTATCGTTGCTCATAAAGCCCCACAGCTTGCCCTTGATGTTTTATTGAAAAATAAGAACTGGGAACAGGCGTTTGCAGATGATTGGAGAAAAGCAAAGTCTTGGAAGCCGGGATGGGAATATGAGATTTAGTCGGGGGTAAAGTGTGTCATTCCCGCCCTTGCTGTGGTAAGGATAAGCTCCAGTGGGAATAATCTAGTATAGATATGTCATTCCCGAGACTATGCAGATAAAACACAATATAACGCCCATGAATTATAGTAACGGGATCGCCACGTCGGGGCACCTTCTCGCAATGACAAAAACAAATCGAATCAGGCATTGAGTGATGTTGAGGACTAAAGTGTCTTGGTCGGCAATTAAAACCGGGGATTCTGTCGAGACTATCACCTTAATGGTTGGAATAATCCGTATTTAAATATTTAATATAATGGAAAGCCCGAAAGAATTGAGCAAGCCGAAGGTCGCTATTGTCCACGATTTTCTTACTTATTGGGGCGGAGCGGAACAGGTTCTGTTATCTTTGCACCATATTTACCCCGACGCGCCGATTTATACCCTGCTTTACGATAAGAAGATGGACGAATATTTTCCAAACGCGCGCATACGGGTTTCTTTTTTGGGCAAGTTGCCGAATTTTTTGAAAAAGCGAAAAAAATTTATGCTGCCCCTTCTTCCGACGGCGGCGGAGACTTTCGATTTGAGCGGATTCGATCTCGTCATTTCCAGTTCCGGGTCTTTTGCCAAAGGTGTAATCGTGAAGCCGCGGACACTGCACGTTTCATACTGCCACGCTCCGACGCGATTTCTCTGGGACTGGTACCAGAATTATTTGAAAGAGAACCATGTCGGAAAAATTAAAAAGTTGCTCGTGGTTCCCGTCTTGCACCTGATTCGGATATGGGATCGCAGCGCTTCGGAGCGGGTCGATTTTTATGTTGCCAATTCGCGAAATACAGCGCTTCGGATCAAGAAATTTTATGGGCGCGACAGTAAAGTGATCTATCCGCCGGTTGACTTCAAGAAATTCAATGAAATGAAAAATCTGCCGAGTGTGCCGGAGAAAGATTATTATCTCATAGTCTCGCGCCTCAGCCCTTACAAAAAAATCGATATCGCAATCACCGCTTTTAACAAGATGAATCTGACTCTCGTCATCATCGGCGAAGGGGGAGATCGTAAGCGATTGGGGAAAATGGCGGAGAATAATATCACGTTTGCGGGTTTCCAAGACGAGAAGCATTTGGCGGCATATTATGAGGGAGCCAAGGCGGTGATTTTCCCCGGCGAGGATGATTTTGGCATTACTATTGTGGAGGCGATGTCCTTCGGCAAGCCGGTACTGGCTTATGCTCGCGGTGGCGCGCTGGAGACGGTTACCCCGGGGAAGACAGGCGAACTCTTCGCAAGTGAGGTGCCGGAAATATTGGCGGATGGAGTGAGAAGGATGAGCCGGAATATGGAAAAATATAATACTCAAGAAATAAAAGCATTTGCGGAGAAATTTTCTCGGGAGAATTTCGAGAAGAGATTCAAGGAGTTTGTCGATGAGGCACGCCGGCGGGAGTAGAATCTTTTATTGAAAGCTGGGGGCAATCGTGTTATTGCGAGGAGGTACTACAATATAGCCTGTCCTCGCGGAGGCGGGGACGGCAATCCCGATATTATGTGGGAAAACTTAATATAAGGAATAATCTTGTACCCCCACCCCGCCCCTCTCCCGATGGGAGAGGGGATGTGTTTGCTTTTGTGTTGTTTGCAGAGACGCGATGTATCGTGTCTGATGTTTCAGTGAAAATATACCAAGCCGTTATGTTTGTATTTTTTTAAAAGGGCACAAGATATTGTGCCCTTACGACTATAAAAGGTTTGATTCCAGAGCCTAAATATGGTAACCTAAATATATAAGGACAAAAATATGATTGCGGAAAGAGAATTTGTTGGTAATACGAAAATCGTCCGTTATTTGGACAAGGTCCTGGAAAAGGGCTGTGTTTCGCATGCTTATCTTTTTGAGGGGCCGGAGCGTGTCGGTAAGATGACTATGGCGCTTGCTTTTGCCGCTGAATTATTGCAGGACACTTCGTCTGATGTGCTTGCGAATCCTGACCTGGTCCATATCTATCCCGATGAGGAGAAAAAACAGATCAGTGTGGAAGCGATGCGAGGTATGCAGAAAAGTCTCAGCTATTTTCCTCTAAAGGCTCCGTACAAGGTGGTGATCATTGAAAAGGTCGAGATGCTAGGTCCGTCGGGAGCAAACTCGATTCTCAAGACGCTTGAGGAGCCGGGGGCGACTTCGGTGATTATTTTGGTGGCGTCGGATATGAAAAAAATCCTTGCTACGATAAAATCCCGGTGTCAGGTTTTGAATTTTAATGCGGCCTTCGGACCGGAATTGCGGGAATTTCTGCTCCGTAAGGGTCCGCATGCCGATATCGATGAGATTTTGGAGCTGTCGCAAGGCAGACCCGGAATGGCAATCGGCCTGTTGGAGGATGCCGAGCTTCTACAAGAGGCGAAGGCGGAGAAGGCGAGGGTGCTGGAGCTTTTTTATCAGGGTAATTACGCAAGAATGGAAAGTGCGAGCCATATATATGGGTTGGAAAAAGAAGAAGCAGCTGCAGTTTTGAATGGGTGGATAGTTACTCTCCGGTCGGAACTTCTGAAAAGCTTTGCAGAAACGGGGGTGGGTACTCAAGAGAAAAAAGAGAAAATGAAAGCTGCCATTGAAAAGACGATGTTGACACGTGAAGATATTTTGGAAAGAAATGTAAATCTCAAACTTGCGATAGAGAATTTAGTCTTAAACTTTAAATAATTATTATTCTTATGCCAAGTAAAACAAAAAAAATATTTCTGGTGGGCATGCTTTCTTTGGTTACGGTTTCTTTTTCCGGTTGTCTGGGAATTTCGACGAACAGTACCGGTACTGCGGCACAGAGGAATGATAGTCAGGGAGTTTTTAAGACTACCGACGGCGGCAAGACCTGGGCGCAAAAAGTCTCTATCGACGGGCAGCCGGAATTTATGTTGGATCAGGTCCAGACCGTAAGTATTGCCATCGATCCGGACAATACCCAAATTCTTTATCTCGGGACTATGGGCAACGGCATGTACAAGACGGAAAACGGTGCTGACTCTTGGCACGCTCTCGGCGACCAGAACGGTAAATTCCGGAACACCGCTTCGGTCTATGATATTGAAGTGGAGCAAGGCAATCCGAGCATCGTCTATGCCGCGACGCTGAATGACAATCGCGGGGTGCTGATGAAGACGGAGGATGGCGGCAACAGCTGGACGGAAAGCTATATCAGTACGGAGCCGGGCAAGCCCATCAGGCGGGTCCAGGTAGACCCGGTACAGAAGAATATCGTGTATATCAGTACGGATCAGGGAGGATTTTTGAAAAGCACGGATCGGGGGCACAGTTGGCAGAAAATCAAATGGTTCCAGACAGGTGTAAGAGATTTCGTGGTGGATTATACCAATAACAAAGGAATCATCCTTATGTCGCATAAGGGGCTGTACAAGACTACTGACGGCGGTGTCGATGAAGAGAAGAGTTGGCAGAATCTTACTCCGGCACTCACAAAGTTTTTGAATATACGACAGGCCACGGTGGAGCAGATTACGTCTCTTTCCATCGACAATCAGAACCCGCTAGTGATTTATATTACATATGATAATTTTATCTTTGTATCTCGCGACGGCGGACTGACTTGGGACACATTGAATACTATCACTCCTACATTATCTTCCGCCTCCAATAACGTGCCGGAAATCAAGAAGATCGGGCTGATGAACGGCACTATATATTACGGCGCCGGCAACGCGCTCTATAGGAGCGATGACAAAGGAGTATCCTGGGCAAGTTTTGACATACCTATCCTGGGTGATGTAAAATATACTGTCAGTGACCCTAAAGATTTGAATATTATCTACGTGGGCGCACTGTACGTGAAATAAATTTATCAATAATTTTGAATAATCATATGAATTTACAAGAAGACCTGGAAAAGAACATGAATTTTTTCAAGAGCGAGATTGCATCACTTAGTATCGGTCGTGCTACTCCGTACTTGGTCGAGGATGTGACTGTCGACTATTACGGTACACCGACTCCGCTCAAGCAGGTAGCCACGATCGGAATTCCCGATTCGCGTACCATCACTATCCAGCCTTTTGACAGATCGATTCTCAAGGATATCGAGAAGGCAATTAATCTGGCGCAGCTGGGGCTCAATCCGGGCAATAACGGGGAAATGATCCGTATCGCGGTGCCGCAGCCGACCGAAGAAAGAAGAAAGGATTTGGCGAAGCTTTTAAACAAGATTTTGGAGAATGCCCGTGTCGGGGTGCGTAGTGCGCGCGAGGAAGCGATGAAAGAAATCAAGAATGCGGAAAAGAACGGCGAAATCGGCGAGGACGACCGCTTCACGCAGCAGGAAGAAATCCAGAAGCTGGTCAATGATGCCAACTCGAAACTTGAGGAAGAATCAAAAAAGAAAGAAGCTGAAATATTAACCGTATAAGAGGGTAGCTGGATGTGATCGATAATTTTTGTAAAGATTCCGGGTATTCTGATTGTCGTCGCGGTGCTTCCTCCGCGCAATTATACAAGCTTAATAATTCTCTGACAGAATGTTAATTGAAACAAATACACGCTAAGTTTGTCATCCCGAAAGGCGTACTCGCCTGAGGGATCTGGGAAATATATTAGCTATTGTGAATATTATCTATAAAGATAACTTTATTATCGAATATGATGTCTTTCCCGGATTCCGGGGGGGCGCAGAGGGCACAAGATATTGTGCCCCTACAATTCGGAATGACGAAATATATTTGGTTTTTAAAGCACAAAAGTATCTATTCTGTTAAGAATGTCAGTAAATTATTAAACTTGTACGGCAATAAAAATCATCGCGGGCTTTCGAAGACGGGGTTATAAAATATAAAAAATAAACATGACAATTTCCACCATAATAATTTTTCTTCTGGTTCTAGGCGTAATCGTTTTTATTCACGAGCTCGGGCATTTTATGACGGCCAAATATTTTGGCGTCAAGGTCGACGAGTTCGGTTTGGGTTTTCCGCCGAAAATCTACGGCAAGAAAAAAGGGGAGACGGAATACACTCTCAACTGGATTCCCCTCGGGGGGTTTGTCAAAATTGCCGGAGAAGATGGCGAGAACCGCGACGATCCCCGCAACTTCGGCGCCAAGCCGGTATGGCAGCGGGCGATCATCCTTTCGGCCGGAGTTATTATGAATTTTGTTTTGGCGATAGTCATTTTCAGCGCTATCTTTATGTCTGGTTTTCCGACCGATGTTACCGGCGTTGATAAAGCCGAACTTCCTGCGGGAACGGAGAGCTACGTCCAGATAACTGGTATTTCCGAAGGCAGCCCGGCAGAAGATGCTGGCATTATGGCGGGAGATAAAATATTGAAAGCGGGGGAGAACGAAGTATATGGCGTGGAAGATCTGCAAAATTATACGGCAGAGAATCAAGGCGTGAATGTGACACTTACCCTCAATCGGCAAGGAGAAACGATTCAAAAAGAAGTTTTTTCCAGAGAGAATGGCAATGGGCAGGGGGCAATCGGTGTATCTCTATCTGAAGTTGCAATCATTTCTTATTCTCCGCTGGAGGCTATCAAGGCGGGATTTGTTCACACGAAGGATCTTACCGTCTATATCTTGCAATATCTCAAACAGACGCTTTATGAACTTTTCACCACCGGCGGGACTACCACTGATGTTTCCGGTCCGATCGGGATGGTATCGATGACACAGCAAGCGGCGCAGATGGGGTTTGTTGTCCTCTTGAATTTTATGGCCCTTATCAGTGTCAACTTGGGTATCGTTAATATTCTGCCCCTGCCGGCACTGGACGGCGGGCGAATAGTATTCCTCCTCATCGAGAAGATAAAAAAATCACCTGTGAGTACGGAATTCGAAGCTAAGATTCACAATGCGGGATTTATGATGCTGATGCTACTGATGCTGGTTGTGACCGTAAAAGATATCGCGAAGCTGGGAGTGTGGGGGAAGATAATGGGAATGTTTTAATCTTATAGAAGGTAATCATTCGTAGTCCTTGTCTGTCATTCCGGAATTTCGCTTCGGCGAAATATCCGGAATCCCTGTATAAAAGGCAATAAACGCTTGGAGCTAGGTTGATTAAATAAAAAAAGACCGCATCGGTTAGATTTGGTCATGCAAATTGCAAACTTGTTTTTTTTATTCTTTTTTATATACCAGATTTATTATCTGGTAATTATCTGGTATTTCTTCGAGATTTAAGGTTACTGTTTCACCTTCTTCCCCTCCCTCTTCTTCTCCTGCGTCGTTTATGATTTCTATTGCGTCCTGTAGGGTGGGCAGTAAAGCAGGCAGATATTTATGCTTTAACTTAATCTCCAAAGACCCTGTGGTTAAAAGGTTGTCCTTTTGCTCTGTTGCTTGTAAATGCGCATCGCTAATCATCTTTACGACTATGTCGTCTATATCATCCCGGCTTAATAGGAGCGCCGAAGGCATGATGTTTCTGAGTCTTTTTGGTAAGTTCGTCATCATAGTAACCTTTTCATTCATTACAATAAGGAATAGCATCTAATTAATAAATCGTCAATACTAACAACCCATATGAAACAATCTAAACTGTTCGGAAAAACCACTTATGAGGTGCCCAAGGACGAGGTGAGCAAGAACGCTCAGCTTCTCATCCGGGGCGGCTTTGTTGATAAATTAATGGCGGGCGTGTATTATTACTTGCCGTTGGGGCGGTGTGTTCTATCCAAGATCGAGAATATTATCCGTGAGGAGATGAACGCTGTCGGTGGGCAAGAAATCTTGATGAGCGCCCTGCAGAAGAAGGAAGACTGGGTCAAGACCGGGCGCTGGGATGTCGACGTTATGATGAAAATCGAGAGCAATCTCGACAAGGAATTCGGTCTAGGCTGGTCGCACGAAGAAGCCGTAACGCCGCTGGCGCAAAAATATGTGAAGTCGTATAAAGATTTTCCGTTTTCACTCTATCAGATTCAGACCAAGTTTCGCAGTGAGAAACGCGCCAAGTCGGGGATACTCCGCGGGCGGGAATTCTTGATGAAAGATATGTATTCTTTTCATACCAGCGTGGAGGACTTGGATAAGTTTTATCTGGAAGCCAAGGAAGCATATTTCAAAGTATTCGAACGCGCCGGGCTACGGGACAAGACCTATTACACTTACGCTTCCGGTGGAGATTTCTGCAAATACTCGCATGAATATCAGACCCTGACCGAGGCGGGTGAAGATCATATTCACATCTGTGACAAATGCGGCATCGCTATCAATGAAGAGGTGATGGGCGACCTGGAGAGAAAATGTCCGGAGTGCGGTAGCAGCGAGCTACGCGAAGAAAAAGCTATTGAGACCGGGAATATCTTCAAACTGATGAACCGTTACACTGACCCCTTCAATTTCAAATTCCAGGATAGCGACGGGCAGGAGAAGAATGTGATGATGGGTTGTTATGGCATCGGACTCAGTCGGCTGATGGGAACGGTAGCGGAAGTGCTCTCCGACGAGAAGGGAATCGTCTGGCCCAAAGAGCTCGCGCCGTATCAGGTGCATCTGGTATCTTTGGGAAATGGCGATGAGGTGAAAACCAAAGCGGAGGAGATCTATAAATCTCTGCAGGAGCAAAAAATAGAGGTATTATTCGACGACCGTGAAGAGTCGGCAGGGGTCAAGCTCAAAGACTCCGACCTGATCGGTATCCCACTGCGTATCGTGGTGAGCGCCAAGACCTTGGACAAGAATGCGGTGGAAATCAAGAAGCGAAGCGAGGAAAATTTCGAGATTGTCGAAACGGATAAATTGCAGGAATATTTAGCTGAAAATTTGTAATCATGCTGGCTTTATTGTCATAAACGCAGGACCGAATCTTTGGATTCGGTCTTTTTGGAATATATGCCACGTACCCAGATCTTTTGGAGTACACGCCGGAGCGTGGTCTCCGGACCCGGTCTTTAGGGTTTGAAATATCTTCATTTAAACCATCCGTCATGGCGTTTCCTAAGTGTCGTAAAATAGATTTAACTCTATTTATCATTCTTCTGCAAGGCTGTCATCCCGGAATTTGTGAAATAAATATCCGGGATCCCGTTACCAAGCCAATAATACGTCGTTATACAACCGAACCATAATATTCGCTTTGCATAGTCTCGGGATGCCGGATATTTCGCAGTAACGAAATTCCGGAATGACAAATGTAAAAATGGTTCTTATCTTTTTGCGCTCCGAAATAACAAAATAATAGTTTTAGCGCAGGTAATGTTATTCACAGAATTGAGATAGGAAAGTTCCGATATTCACATTCTCAAACCCCGCCCGATAAGCGGGATTTTTTGCCAGTTTCTCTATTTATGTTATACTTGTATCTGAGAGATTTTTACTTGTAATAATCCTGATTTTATGTTCAATAAACTATTCGGTTACTTGAGTCATGATGTTGGAATCGACCTCGGAACCGCCAATACTCTTGTTTACGTCAAGGGGAAAGGCATTGTTATCAATGAACCTTCCGTGGTGGCGGTCAATAAGAAAACCGGTAAGATTTTGGCTATCGGCAAGGAGGCCAAGAAGATGGTGGGAAAGACTCCAGGGCATATCGTTGCTACTCGTCCTTTGGTGGATGGGGTGGTTTCTGATTTTGAAGTTACCGAGCAGATGCTTAAATATTTCATTGATAAAGTCCATCAGCAGTCTTTCGCGCTTTTCCCGCGGCCGCGTGTCGTGGTGGGTGTGCCGTCGGGTGTCACGGAAGTGGAAAAGAAAGCGGTTATCGATGCGACAATCAGTGCCGGTGCGCGCGAGGCTTATCTTATCGAAGAGCCGATGGCGACTGCAATCGGGGTAAGACTGCCGGTACAGGAAGCAGCGGGGAATATGATTGTCGATATCGGAGGCGGGACCACTGAGGTTGCTGTCATTTCTTTGGGTGGTATCGTTGCCAGTCGGAGCTTGCGTACTGCCGGCGATGAGCTTACCGAGAACATTATCCAGTTCGCCCGTGATGAATTCAATTTACTGCTCGGAGAAAAGACTGCTGAGGATATCAAGATCACTATCGGTTCGGCTTATCCTTTGGAGGAAAAATTGGAAATGGCTATGCGCGGACGTGATCTCGTAACCGGGCTGCCGAAAGAAGTGATGATCAACGATGAGCAGGCGAGACGCGCACTCAGCCGATCTGTGAAAATCCTTGTGGAAAATATCAAAGCTACTATCGAAGAAACTCCGCCTGAGCTGGTGTCTGATATCATGAGCAAAGGTATCGTACTGGTCGGAGGAGGAGGAATGCTCAAGGGGCTGGATAAATTGGTCAGCGAGCAGACCAAAATGCCTGTGAAAGTAGCTGATGACCCTCTGACAGCGGTGGCGCGCGGGGCGGGAATCGTTTTGGAACATATCGACGAACTGAGCGAAGTTTTGGTTTCAATGAAGAACGAGAAGTCTCCTTTTTAATAGTTTATTCGTGCTTTAGAGACGGCGGTATTGCCCCGCCTTCGTAAAAGGTCAAGGAATTTTTTTATTCCCCCTCGACTTGCTTCACTACGTCATAGCCTTTGGCGTGCTAAGGAGAAATTCCCTCTCGCCGTCGCTCCGCTATGGTGTGGCGAAGCCCGATGGGAGAGGAGACGAGGTAAGCCCGTCGTAAATTTTTAATCTCTCACCGGTATGATTCCTCGCTTTTTGGGGCGAAAAATAAAATAAATTTCCACCGGATATCTCGTCCGCTTGCGGCGGTGTAATTCATTGCCGTATCAGCGTGCTGTGCGGTAATCCATTAAATCAAAAATACCGTATGCAAAAAACTGTGATCGGTTCCAAAAAATTGTTCCTCGTATTTCTGGCCCTGGGGGTGCTGCTGCTTTTGAGTAGCTGGGGAGTCTTGCAGGGACCTAAGAACGCGGTCATTTCCGTGCTCTCTCCGACTCAGTCCGGCTTCGTATCCTCGTCGAATATTTTTGGAGATTTTTTTTATACGATGCAGAAAATCGGCGAGTTCAAAGATGAGAACAAAAAATTGCAAGAAGAGAATAATTCGCTCACTTATGAGCTCTCGCAGATGCAAGAAGTGCAGCGGGAGAACGGCGCCTTGAGGGAGGAACTGAAGTTCAAAGAAAATCTTTGTACCGGCACTGAATGTATAGATTTCAAGATGGGAAAAATCATCGCACAGAGTTCTGACGGTTATGGGCAATCTATCACGATCAATCTGGGATCGGAAGACGGCGCATGGATGAATCAGGCAGTCACGTCCTCAGGCGGCGTAATGATCGGAAAAATAGTGGAAGTTCTCAGTGATTATTCCAAAGTGGCGCTGATCGTATCTCCGGAGAGTTCGGTCAATTGTCTGGCGCAGACCACGCGTGCCAACGGGTTGGTTAAAGGCGCATACGGGATGGGGGCCAAATTGGAAATGATAGATCAGAGCGAGGAGCTGGTTTCCGGGGACATCGTAATCACCTCCGGGCGGGAAGAGGGGATCCCGAAAGGTTTGCTCTTGGGAAAAATCCAGAATATCGAAGCATCTCCGAATATGGTCTTCAAGACCGCCGAGCTGGAATTATTTGCCGACTTCGGGCATATCGAAGAAATATTCTTAGTGGAATCGAAATGAACGACCGGATAAATTATTACATTTTCTTACCTTTGATTTTTTTCGCTTTCTTGTTGGAGACGGCTTTTTTGCCTTCTTTGATATGGGGAGATATCCAGCCGGAGCTGGTACTGATAGCCCTGATTGCTTCTGTCTTTCTGTCTACGTCATCCGATTTTTTGTACACGGCTTTTCTGCTCGGGATAATTTTTGATTTTTATTTCGGCGCCAGCTTCGGAGTCTTCACGGTGAGCATGGTCCTGACGTCCGTGTTCGCATCTCTATCAAAGGACAGATTCATGAAAGAGGAGAGTTTCGGCAAGATTATCGGGCTGAGTGTTTCAGTAATGCTTTTTTATAATTTGCTTTATCTGTGTCTGCTGGCCTTTGCCTTTGGTGCAGAGGCGTCTTTCGACTCGGCGTTCATCTGGAAGAAAATATTTTTCGATTCGCTGTATGCTATTATCCTTATTTTTCCCGTGATGCGTCTTATCTCTAACAAAAAACAATGAGAGGATATTCTATAAAACAAAAGAGAGAGGAAGTGGATTTTGAGGAGATCCTGCTGGATGAGAAGCACAAGGATAGCGGTAAGATCGACAACTATTTCGACTCCAGAAAGATCAGGAACTTGGGATTGCTTTTTTGCGTAATCATCATCGGACTTTTCGGGCAGCTTTTTTATTTGCAATTTGTTCAAGGGGACCATTATTCCGCGATTTCCGACAAGAACTATATCCGTACTACCAAAGTGCGGTCTGCCCGCGGTATCATCTATGACCGCAATATGACGCAGATCGTTTTTAATGTTCCCGTTTTTGATCTGGTCATTGTGCCTGCCGATTTTTTCAAGGATCGGGACGGTGTCGAGGACAAGAAGAAAGCGCTTGCTGCGGCGATGGGAATTTCCGATGTGGATTTTGCGCAAAAGATCCAAGGTACGGCTCCGACGTCCTATGAGTCATTCATCGTTTTGGAGAAAATAGAAAAAGAAAAAGCGCTTGTGATCGACGAGAAGATAAAAGGTATGGCGGGGGTAAAATTGGAGAATAGTGCCATTCGCAAATATAACGACGGGCAATTCTTTTCTTCGGTCATCGGTTACAGCGGGAGAATCAACAGAGAAGAGTTGGATGCGAACCAAGATTATCTACCGACTGATATTATCGGTAAAGATGGGCTGGAATATTTTTATGAACAAGATCTGCGTGGCACGTATGGGACTATGGAAGTCGAAGTGGACTCACTAGGCAGAGTGAACCGTACGATGCAGAAAGCTGACCCGGTGGCGGGGGACAATCTGGTGCTCAATATCGACGCGGAACTACAGAAACGCCTGTACAAAGACGTGGAGGAGATGGCCATCAAGAACGAGGGGAGTACGGGAGGATCGGTGGTCGCCATCAATCCGCAAACCGGAGCCGTGCTGGCGCTGGTCACTTATCCTTCTTATGATAACAATGCTTTTGAGGGCGGCATCAGCAAGGACGAATATAATAGGCTTATAAACGATGAGAATAAACCTCTTTTTAATCGTCCCATAGCCGCCGAGTATCCGCCGGGTTCGACTTTCAAGCCGATGATGGCCGCGGCGGCGCTGCAGGAAAATATCATTTCACCGACCCGGCAGATTTATGCTGGCGGCTCCATCAGTGTCGGTGCTTGGGTTTTTAATGACTGGAAAGTCCATGGTCAAGTAGATATGATAAAAGCTATTGCTCAGTCTTGCAATGTATATTTCTATACTGTCGGTGGAGGCTACGGTGATATCGAAGGGTTGGGCAATGAGCGTATCAAGAAATATGCCAATCTCTTCGGTATGGGGCAATTGACCGGTATTGATCTTTCGGGAGAAAAGGCCGGACTTATTCCCGACGAGGCCTGGAAGAGGGAAGTGAAAGATGAGCCGTGGTATATAGGTGATACTTATCATATGTCGATCGGACAGGGGGATGTTTTGACTACGCCGCTACAGATTGCGAATTACACCGCGGCCGTTGCCAACGGTGGTACTCTCTATAGGCCGCAGGTAGTGGACAAAATTGTGGATTCTGATGGAAATGTGGTGCGCGATATCGACAAGGAAATCTTGGCGGAGAATTTTATAGATCCGAAAAATATGGAATGGGTACAGAAGGGGATGTTGGAAAACGTACTTACCGGTTCGGGGCGCGCCCTTTCGATGCTTCCCGTACAGGCGGCTGGCAAGACCGGAACGGCGCAATATGCCGTAGGCAATAGCAAGATGCACGCTTGGTATACGGTCTACGCGCCTTATGATAATCCTGAAATAGTGATGGCGATCATGCTCGAAGGTGGAGGCCAAGGCCACGACGCTTCCGTACCGATCGCGAAAGATATCTTGCAGTGGTATTTCGGGGAAAGGATCACGGGGGTGAGTCCAGAGGCGCCAGCTGCGAAAACGCCATAGGATTATCTGTCATTCCAAAATGAGCGAAGCGATTGAGGAATCTGGGAAAGATGCGATGCAACTGGAATATTTATTTTAAAGATAATAATATTGCAGTATCGTGCATTTCCCAGATTTCTCACATTCGTTCGAAATGACAACTAAAAATAATTCTATGACTACAGAACAGTTTGAAATTTTGATTACTTTTTTCGGTGCGTTTTTCGGTGCTTTTTTTGCATTTATTTTCATGCTAAAAATTGAGCAGGGGCATCGAAATGAAGAGATCAAAAATGCACTTTTCGAAATTAGCGTCAGGAGTAGTGTTGATAATGAAATAGCTATTGATAAAAATATCTCGATCATAGGTTCTTTGCAAAAAGGAATTTCTGAAAACTCTTCTTTTTATTATCCCTTTGGTGGATTTTGTTTATTTCAAAAAAACAGTTCTGCGGTTTTAAATAAGCTGGGAGGTATTGACCTAATGTTTAAAATTATTGATTTTGATTATAAAACTCAAAAGATTAATCAGGAGATGAATGATATAGGCAAGCCTTTTTTGGGTAAAAATTTGATTAAAGAAAAAGATTCAAATAGTTTTTTTAACGGTGAAACTTATTTTGATTCAGATAGCTACGCAAATGATTTATTAGAAAAAAAACATGCGTTGGAAATGCTAGAGGAAGATAATATTAAGATTCTAGTAAGGACTAATACTTTGTTAAAAAAGAAAAATAAAGGGGTGTTTTTCAGATTGTTTCAAAATGATAAGGTTACTGATAACGATATAGAAAATGAACAGATAGAAATAGAGCAATTTAAAGAAGTTTATAAAAAGAGAAGAGAACCAAAAATAAATACTACAAATCTATGACCCACGAAGAAATTTGCGAAAGAATATTTGAGCACGCTTGTCGTTGTCTCAAGATGAAGGGCTTTACATTCAAGCCCAAGGTTGTCCGTGCGGGGGACGGGTATGTCAAAGTATATAAGCTGGGATATACTGATCTCGCTTCCAAATTGGTGGTGATTGATATCTATACGCAGAAGCTCAAGAAGCCGAAAAAATATAGTGGCATCCTCGCGGTGATGGCTCATGAATTAGCTCATCATCAGAAGAAGCCTTATCGCCAGCTTGACCTGAGGCGGAGGAAATGGATAAACCGCATCCATTATCCGGAATTTTATAAACAATGCAACAAGAATATCGAGAAGTTTAAGAAAGATAAGGTTTTGAAACAGTTCTATGAATAAAATATATCGTGGAGTAGCTGGTTTTAACCCGCGCCGTTGTCCTATGCTGTTTGAACCTCCGCAGTCGCACGTTCTGTTTGCATAGGATAGCAGCGCAGGTTAAAACCTGCTACTCCGCACGTATAATCTTTTAAATCTATGAATAAAAATAATCCTAAAAAAGTCTTCGTCGGTATCAGTGGCGGGGTTGATTCTGCCGCTTCGGCGACACTGCTTCAGCAGCAGGGTTTTGAGGTGACAGGAATATATATGCGGATTTGGAAAGAAAAAGGTTCGCCGCTGGAAGCGAAAGGGGAAGAGGAAAATGCCAGGCGTGTTGCCAAAGAATTGGAGATAGGATTCGTAACCGTTGACTTACGCAAAGAATTCAAGAAAGAAATTGTGGATTATTTTCTTTCGCAGTACGAGAGCGGTCGCACTCCCAATCCTTGTGTGCGGTGCAATCGTGAAATCAAGTTCGGGCTTCTCTTCAAGAAATCGATGGAAATGGGTGCGGACTTTTTCGCGACTGGACATTACGTCCGGATCAGGCAAAACATTTCGCAAGGGAAAAATGGGAGGAAAATTAAAAAATATAAACTTTCCAAAGCGAAAGACATACAAAAAGACCAGTCATATTTTCTCTATAATCTGAATCAAAAAATATTGAGCAAGACCATTTTCCCCTTGGGAAGCCTTACCAAACCGGAGGTCAGAGAAATCGCTAAAGAGAATAGCCTATTCGTGCACGACAAGTCCGATAGTCAGGAAGTATGTTTTATCACCGACAAATATTACGGCGAATTTTTGAAGAGGATGAAAGTGAAGATGAAAGCGGGGGATATCGTAGACGAAGAGGGTAATGTTTTGGGCGAACATCGCGGGCTGCCGCTTTACACGATCGGGCAGAGGCGAGACATCCGTATCGGCGGCACCGGACCGTATTTCGTGGTCGGACTCGATTACAGAAATAACCATCTGGTCGTGAGTCGCGACGGCAACAGTAAAAAATTATTTGTTAAAAAGTTCACTCTCCGTGATGTGAATTGGGTAGGCAAGCAGCCAGAGACTTATCCTCTTAAAGTAAAAATCAAAACCCGTTATCGTATGGAAGCGGTCGACTCGCAAGTCTCTAAAGAAAAAAATAAGATCATCGTCACGTTATCAAAAAAAAGCCGTGCTGTTATGCCTGGCCAGTCGGCAGTATTCTATTTGCGCAGTGATGTTCTGGGTGGCGGGGTTATCGATAGGATTTTGGAATGATACTAGATCGACTAAATCCGTTCCACAATCCAGCCATATAGTATTCGGAATTTCTCCCTCTCCCATCGGGAGAGGGTCGGGGTGAGGGGGAATAAAAGTACAATCATTATGTCACAGATTAATTTAATTTTGTATAAGTTTATCTCTAATTTTTAACTAAAAAAAATGGAAAACTCACAGAAAACAACGAAAATTTTAGTCGGAATAGTTATTCTTATTGTCCTTGTATTTATGGGAATAAAAATGTCGGACTTTCAAAAAAATGCGGAAGAGAAAACGTCGGCACCGGCATCCGAAGAAAACAATGCTTTGTTGGAAGAGAACGAAGAGGCGACTTCATCCGAGAATAACGACATTCAGTCGAGTGAGCCTGAAATCAATGAATCTACACCTGAGGAAAGAGCGAACCGGACCGTTTCGCCGTCAGATGCCGCCTCTTATTCTGAAAACGATTTGCCGGTAGATCCTAATTCTACGATGGATCCGGGAACAGCTGCAATCGTTAATGACTAGAGCGGATTTATCGTGTTGGTTCAGCCATCTTGGCTGAACCTTTCATTTTCGTTTTTTTGTCTGGTGTTAGTTTAGATGATTTGCTGACAAAATTATATAAATATTACGCTTATTCTCCTTTCGATTGTCATCCCAAAAGATGTACTCATTTGAGGGATCGGGGAAAAATACGATGCGGTTTGAAAATTATATTTATAAAAATAATGTTCCTCTAGGCTGATACCTTCCCCAGATTCCTCAATCGGAGTACCTCATTTCGGAATGACAAATACGGGAGGGTGTCACGAAAAAAGGAGACTAGTGAAAAGCCAAAAAAATCGACCCTCTTTCTTCGGGCGGGAGGTTACAAGACAAAATCTCGAAGTGGTCCTAATCTAATAGATTGTAAACATAATGAATCCATATTTTCTCATCTTTGAGTTCGGTGCTATCTTTGCTTTCTTGGCTGTTCTTTTTCATGAGAGGAAAAATGCGAAGATGATCGAGGTGCTGACGCTGGCTTTCGTCTACGGTATCCTTTTGGAGGCGCTTAATATCCATATGTCACAGGGGATATATGTTTACAATCCCGTCTTTATCTTGCAAATATTCGATATCCCTTTGGCCATCGGAGCGGGTTGGGCTATCATCTATTATCTTGCCCAAGGCACGGCGAAAAGATTTAATCTTTCTTGGTGGCAATCGCCTTTTTTGATGATGCTTATCGCGCTTTCTTATGACTTGGCGATGGACGCCATCGCTATCCGCTTGGGTTTTTGGAGTTGGAAAATTCCCCTTGACCAGGAATGGTTCGGCGTGCCTTATGATAATTTTTTTGGCTGGCTCGCAGTCGTCTGGACTTTCGCGCTTTTTATAAATCTGAGTTTTCAGGATTTTGTAAAAGAAAAATATCGCAAAATCGTCCGCTATCTCGCACCCGCCTTTGCCGCGCTTCTTTTGGGAATGGAAATAATGGTCTATATAAATCTCTCTGCTGTTTTGTCGGGCAAGTTTACTTGGGGCGAGGCGTTGGCACTCTATAACGGTCACGAATATGATTACGCTTATATCCCCGAAGTGCAAAAAGCGAAAGGCGGACTACTACTTTTTATAGTCTTATCTCTTTCTGTGCTATGTTTCTTCTGGATAAAAAAGGCGAAAGCGGTCTCGGCTCCGAAAGATAGTTTCGCGATTTATACCTCGCTGGCAATACACTCTATGTTTTTCTTTTTTCTTATTACTTCCGGAATCTATGAAGGTCATCCTATATTTATCATTATCTCTTTACTTACTTGCGCCTTCGTTCTACTTTTGGAGTCTAAGTCAAAAAGATAATGTGGGCGGTTGACTTCGTGGTTCTTATAAGATAAGATTTGAAAAAAGAGGGGGGGATGATACGATGGGAGTAGGACAAATACTCGAATTTGCTGCGATGGGCGAGATACCAACCGCTGTCTCTTACCTACGTAAGTTGCTCGGACCCGGTGAAGTTACAGACAAAATCAAGGAACTGATTGAAATCGGCGATATTGAAGATGCAAGAAGTCTCTTGATCCAGGGTAGGCAATCTTAAAAAGTTCTCTGACCTATGCGGTCCATTCGTGGAAGGTCGTGACAGAAATTCAGGAGACAGCAAGAAGCTGTTCTCTATTTTTTTTCACAAAAAACCAAATCGCTCGATTAAAGTTGTTGACATATCTTTCTTTTTTGCCTATTCTATCGCTAGGGTTTTGTGCCTCGAAATAAAATGAAAAAAATAGAAGGGTGATAAGAAAATGAGACCATTAAGAATGTATCCGACCTGTGGTGTTTTTTTTAATCCCGTGGAAATACTGGGTATCCCTCGAGATCTCAGGTCTATGGGGCTGAGAAAAGCAATACTAGTTTTTTGTGATAAGAGAACGGAGTGCCAAAAAGGACTTTTCCCGGCGGAGAAGATGTATCATGTGTGCAGAGAACTTGTTCTTCTGATAAAGGAAGAATTTCCCCAGAGCACGGATCCGTTACGTTTAATGAGGTTCCCGATGCCTTTATTGCGATGCGAGAGAGAAGAACTCTCTTGTTGAAATTGGCATTAAAAACGGACAAGAAGGTGTAATATGCGCGAAAGCATAAGACGCCTTTTATTTTTGTCTAAATAAAGAGAAGAAAAATTCTTCAGACATTGGTAATATGGTTATGGATATAATTTTTAAAGGCCGAACGCACACATGCTAAAGCATGCAAAAGTTCTTTTTTTAGTTTTTCCGACCATTGACACGCGGAATAAGCGAATATATAATTATATTCGTGCTCAATTTTAAAAAATCTATGAAAACAATGATTAAGAGAATTTTGCTGTCTTCTTCCCTGATTCTTGCCGCCGCGACAATGCCCGTCAGTCTTTATGCCAGCGGGTCTGAAGCCGGCTTGCAAGAAGCGACGTCTGTTTCTGAAATACTGCTCGCGCTGATCCTTATCCTTTTTGCGGCCAAAATCGGAGGGGAACTTTTTGAGAAGATGAAACAACCCGCGGTCTTAGGCGAGCTCATATTCGGTATACTTATCGGAAATATCGCCCTTCTGTCTGGAGATGTTTTTTCTTTCGGAAATCTTTTTAGCAATGAAATCATAAGCACCTTGGCAGAGCTGGGGGTTATGATATTGCTCTTTCAAGTCGGACTTGAATCCAATATCAAAGACATGATGAAGGTCGGGATATCATCAGTCTTGGTAGCTGTTATCGGCGTCGCCGTTCCTATGGTTTTGGGATATTTCGTTAGCAGTTGGATTTTGCCTGGGGCCGGATTCAATACTTGGTTGTTTATCGGTGCGACTCTGACTGCGACTTCTGTCGGAATCACTGCCCGTGTTTTAAAGGACTTAGGTAAACTGTCGATTCCCGAAGCGAAAATTATTCTGGGAGCCGCCGTTGTTGATGATGTTCTCGGTCTTATAATCCTTTCTATCGTCAGCGGTATCATCGTCTCCGGATCTATAAGCGTGGGGTCGATCGCCTACACCAGTTTCATCTCTTTGGCGTTTTTGGCAGGCTCTATCATTATCGGCCTCTGGACTGCGCCAAAAATAGGAGCCTGGGTTTCCAAGATGCATGTCGAGGGAATGAAGATCGTGACCGCATTTCTTTTTATGTTCATAATGTCGTATCTGGCAATCGAGGCCGGATTGGCGGCAATCGTCGGCGCCTTTGCTGCCGGACTCGTTTTGGACGATGTAATCTTTGTAAATAAAAAAGAGCATCCGATCGATGTTTTAGTGAAACCTCTTTATTGCATTTTTGTTCCTATCTTTTTTGTGTTGATGGGAATCCAGGTCGATTTATCAGTGTTTTTCGATATGCAGGTCATTATGATTGCCTTGGGAATTACAGTCGCTTCTATTATCGGCAAGCAGGCCTGTTCTGTCGGAGTCAAATGTCCCGAAGCGAGCAAGCTGATCGTCGGTATCGGAATGATTTCTCGCGGTGAAGTCGGACTTATCTTCGCCAGTGTCGGCAAGGGGTTGGGTGTCATTGATGATTCGGTTTTCGGTGCCATCGTTATTATGGTCATTTTGACTACATTGGTTACCCCGCCGCTCTTGAAATGGAGCATACAGAGGAAAGATCTTATGTTCGACAATGTGAAGACTGATGATTGATATTTGAAATATCTGACAAGCAGAGAAGTCATCGCTTCCCTGTTTTTTTATTTTCTACAAAAAAGTGATATAATGAAAATATCGAAAAAATAATCTATATCTATGATCAAAAAAATCGTGAAAAAACTTAACAAGAAGAAGTATGAAGCGCTTACCGGGGGAGAGGCTACGGCGTCAGCGATGAGACAAATCAATCCTGACGTGGCGGCAATATATCCCATTACCCCGCAGACTCCTATTATCGAAGCCTTTGCCAAATTTGTGGCGGACGGAGAAGTGGACACTACGCTTATCAATGTTGAATCCGAACACAGCGCGCTTTCGGCGGTGGTCGGTGCGGCGGCGGCTGGAGGACGGGCGATGACCGCGACCTCTTCGCAGGGGTTGGCACTGATGGCGGAGGTCGTTTATATTACTTCCGGCTCGAGATTGCCCGTCGTGATGGCGATTTCCAACCGTGCTCTTTCCGCTCCGATCAATATCCATTGTGACCACACTGACTCTATGCTTTTGCGGGACTCGGGATGGATCCAAATCTATTCTGAAAGCGCGCAGGAGGCCTACGACAATACCTTGATTGCGCTTAAGGTGGCAGAGAACGCGAAAGTGCAATTGCCGGCGATGGTGATGCAGGACGGTTTCATTACTTCGCACAATGTCGAGAATGTCTTGCTGATTGATGACAAGAAGGCAAAGGCTTACATCGGCAAATACGAGATGGAATATCCGCTTCTTAATTTCCAAAAGCCGGTAACTGTCGGTCCGGTCGATCTCTTCGACTATTTCTTCGAGCACAAATTCCAGCAGGCAGAAGCGATGGATGAGGCAAAGAAAGCCTTCAAGCTGGCGGACCAGGAATTCTATAAAATGACTGGAAGGAAATATGACCTTATTGAAGAATACAAGACTCGCGATGCCGATTTCGTGGTCGTGGCACTCTCTTCCACCTGCGGTACGGCCAAGATGGCGGTTGATAAATTGCGCAGGGAAGGTAAGAAAGTCGGACTCCTTAAAATCAGGGTGCTGCGCCCGTTTCCGGACAAAGAAATCGCCCGCGCGCTGGAAGGCAAGAAAGCTGTGGCAGTTCTCGACCGATCCATCTCCTTCGGCTCTTATAGCCCGGTCTGCTCCGAAGTCCGCTCTGCGCTTTACTATTCGAAGAAACGTCCAAAATTACAGAATTGCATCTACGGCCTGGGCGGTAGAAACATCGGACTCGGGGATATTGAAAAAGTTTTCAGGGAATTGATAGCCGGGAAAGTCAATGACGGAATCAAATATATCGGGCTTAGGAAATAGTCCATATATCAAAAAACAGCATAGTGATATGTTGTTTTTTGGGCTTGTTATTCTGCTATCGGTCTAATCGCTTTTCCAAATTCACAAATGATTTGCGAGCTTAGAAAAATGAAATAGGAAGAAGATGAAAGAATTATTCTCTCATCTTCTCTAACGTCTTTAATGCAATTATCCATAATACCACGGATAAAAACAAGAATATGCCAGAGGCTGTCTGTCCTGTGAATAGAACGTTACTCGTGATAGTTACCTCTTGATGGGGGTCAATATTTGCTCTTATTGCATGTACGAATATCGCGCTGCAACTGAAAAATATTACTTCCGCTAATTTTTTTAAATTGTAGTTGTAATCGTTATTGTCGTTGTTATTGTTATCGTCCAATATTGTAACCTCGTTTTTCGTACTGTATAAATATACACTAAATATAAGAAATATCAATGGCAGAAGGTAATGTATATATGTTTGTCTTGATAAAGATATCTGAAATCTGGTTTATTAAGTATTTGATGCTGAGTCTTGAAATACGGATATCTTTTGATTCGTAAATATTGTGATTGCCATGTCGGAAAGTGCATGAGATGTTGAGCCCTTACGGCCCGCAATGGTAGAAAGAAACATTCTCTTCATATATACGGTTGCCCGATTTCTCTTATTATGCTAAATTATAAAAAGTTAATAAACTCTCATTCTGATATGAAAAAAGGAAATACTTACATTCTGTCTCTCGGAGGATCGTTGATCGTTCCGGATGAGGTCGATTACAAGTTTTTGAAGGGCTTTGTGGAATTGATTACGAAGAGAACCGAGCAGGGCGATAAATTTGTAATCGTCTGTGGCGGGGGAGGAGTCAACCGCAAATACAATCAGGCGGCGCAGAAGGTGCGTCCGATGTCCAATACTGAATTGGACTGGCTGGGCATTCATGCCACGCGTTATAATGCGCAGCTGGTGCGGCTACTATTCGGTAAGATCGCTTACGAAGAAGTGGTCGTTAATCCTTACGAGAAGGCCGTGACTCGAAAGCCGGTTATAATTGGCGCTGGATACGAGCCGGGGTGGTCGAGTGACTACGACGCGGTCTATCTGGCGGACACATACAAAATCAAGAATATCGCCAACCTCTCCAATATCGATTATGCCTATGACAAAGATCCTCGCAAATTCAAGGATGCTCAGAAAATCAAAGATATTAGCTGGAAAGATTTTCGCAAAATCGTCGGCGACAAATGGGAACCGCGTATGAGCAAGCCTTTCGACCCCATCGCCAGTCGTGAAGCGGAGAAATTGGGATTGCAAGTCGTGATTATGAACGGCAAGAAGCTGAAGAATTTGGAAAAATATTTGAATGGAGAGAAATTTCAGGGGACGGTGATAAAATAATGTTTAAATAGAATAAGACGGCCTCGTGTCGTCTTTTTTTTGGTATGATAAATGGAGTAGCGGGATTTATCCCGCGCGGTTGTCCCAAGCCACTAAACCCTTCGCAATCGCACTTCCTATTCACATAAGATAGCAGCGCAGGTTAAAACCTGCTACTCCATCGTGTTTTTAGCAATTGTACGTTCTATTCGCGTAGGACAACTGCGCAGACTAAAGTCTGCTACTCCAAATTCTTATCGCTTGACAGCCCTTGGTATTTTTTATTTTTATGCTATCATAAAACAAAAAGCGAGGATTTACTATGGATTGTGCATCGGAGATACTCTCATTTAAAATTCTATTAGGTTACATAGGGTGGAAAGGATGTTTGCTAATATTATGGGTTTGTTTTATTTTCGAGGTACTGGTGGTATATTTGCCGCGGTATATAGATAGAAAAAAGAAACCCAATGATCTTAAGTAAATTTTTATTGTTTACGAATCATAGGATTACATCACAAAATAAGATTAAGGTTAAAAGATTGAACTGGCTTGCTTATTACTTATCAGCTTTTTTAATCTTTATTTTTTTGTGCTAAGATAAGACTATGGAAGAAATCAAACTGGACTCTCGGAGTCCGCAAACAATCGAATTTTCTCTAGAAAAATCACGACAGGCCTTGGTGGGTGGAGGTGTGATTGCTTTTCCTACGGATACGATTTATGGTTTGGGGGCGAATGCCTTTGACGAAGAGGCGATTTTGAAGGTTTACAGGATAAAAGAGCGGAATATTAATAAGCCTCTCTCAATTCTGGTCCGGGATATTTCGATGGCCAAAAAGGTGGCTTGCATAGACTCTCGGGCGGAGAAGATTCTGGAGAAGCTTTGGCCGGATTCTGTCACTGTTATTTTGCGTAAAAAAGATATTTTGCCGTATGCGCTTACCGGGGGCGAAGAAAATGTAGCTATGCGGATTTCCGGCAATCTTTTTGTCAAAAGTTTATTCTCTCAAATCGATTTTCCCATCACAGCCACCAGCGCCAATATTGCAGGAGAACCCGATCTGCTCACGGCCGACGCAATCAAAGAAAAATTTTCCTGCAGAGAGAATTCTCCCGACCTTTTTATAAATAGCGGTGATCTCGATAATCATCTGCCTTCGACTATCATAGACCTTACGGACGTCAATAATCCTCGCTTGGTTCGGATGGGGATGGTGAGCAAGGACAAGCTGAGCGCCTTTTTTAAGAAATTCGAGTAATAGGGCTGCGTTTAATGATTAAATACAATTTGTTTGCCATTCCTGTACAAGTTTAATAATTCACTAATTGAATTGTAATTGAAACAAATACACTCGTAATTTGTCACCCCGAAAGGCGTAATCGCATGAGGGGTCCGGGAAATATATAAACGATTGTGAATGTTATTTATAAAGATAACTTTATTATCAAGTATGGTACCTTTCCCGGATTCCGGGGTAGCAGAGGGTACAAAATATTGTGCCCCTACAATTCGGAACGACAAAATATATTTGTTTTTTAAAGTACGGAAGTATCTATCCTGTTAAAACTGTCAGTGGATTATTAAACTTGTACGGGGATGGCAGAAACAGCTTTGCTCTTAGATGACAAACAAGAGTTTACATAATATAATACAATTATCAATATTAAAATCTAAGAACAAACACAATGGAAATCTTGCAGTCAATCGTGTTGGGAATCATTCAGGGCTTGGGAGAATTCTTGCCTATCTCTAGTTCGGGGCATTTGGTAGTTTTGCCAAAGATATTCGGCTGGGACGATCAGGGTTTGGCTTTTGATGTGGCGCTTCATTTCGGCACGCTCTTAGCGATTCTTATCTACTTCTATGAAGACTGGAAAAGGATTATTTCTAAGTCATATTTTTTAAAGCAGACCGGCAGAATTTTCATCGACCGTGACCGAGAATTTTTCAAAATAAATAAGCTCAAGGAAGATACGCTGGTCATTATCGGCATAGCCACTATCCCGGGGGTTTTGGCTGGTTTATTACTTGAAGACTATGCGGCAACTATCTTTCGAAACCCTATCTTGGTAGGATTTACTCTGCTTTTTGGGGCGATGATACTTTTTTATGCGGACAAAGCCGGTAAGAAGAAGCTGGACACCAAAGACATTACTCTAAAAATCGCATTTATTATCGGACTCTTTCAGATGCTCGCCGTCGTACCGGGAATGTCCCGCAGCGGTATGACCATCTCCGCCGCGCTCTTGTTGGGACTCAATCGCACCTCCGCTGCTCGTTTTTCTTTTCTTTTGGCGACACCTATCGTATTGGGCGCGACAATCAAGGAGTATTCGACATTTATGGCAGCAGGATGGGATATCAATCTGCTCGTCGGTGTTCTTGCAGCTTTCGGCAGCGGCTATCTGGCAATCAAATATATGCTTAAATATCTTGAAAAACAGAGTTATAATATTTTTGTGATTTATCGGATAGCACTTGCACTGGTGATATTTTTATTATTTTATTAAATAAAAGCCAAATATGGAATCCTCAGGTCTAGGCGCCGATTCAATGAAGCAATCGGTTATTCTAGAAGATAAAAAGTTACCGCATAGCGATGTCTACACCAGATTGGGGTGTTCGCAGATCCATGGAGTCGGAGTTTTTGCCATCAGAGATATTCCGGCAAACATGAATATTTTCGGTGATGACCCCGACGAAGTTTTTCTAGTCGATAAGAGCGTCGTTGAAGCGCAGGACGAAGAAATCCGTAAGCTTTATTATGATTTTTGTGCCATAGAAGATGGGAGGTACTGTTGTCCGGAAAGTTTTAACCGGATGACGGTTTTTTGGTATTTCAATGAATCCAAATCTCCCAACACGAGATCTAATGGGCATGAATTCTATGCGCTCAGGGATATCAAAAAAGGGGAAGAGCTGACTGTGGATTACTCTACTTTCAGCGAGGAGGCGGAGAATGTTTAAGTAAATGATAAAGTATAAAAATGGATACTAAAATGGGGTGAATGGACCACCTGCCTAAAATAATCTGCCAGGCGATCCCACACAAAGAGCAGTCGTATGATACAATCGGGGATTATAGGGAAGAAAACGGGGATTGGGTTTTCAGCGTATCTCAAATGACCACTGATTATGAATTTATGGTAATTATTCACGAGATGGTTGAATGGTATCTGACGCAAAGAAATGGCGCAAAAGATGAAGAAATCGTCGCTTTTGATAGGAAGTTTAAGGAGGAACAATCTATGGGGCAGCACCCGGACATCGACGAACCGGGAGACTCGCCGGATTGTCCTTATAAGAAAGAGCATTTCTTTGCCGCCAATATCGAGCGAATGATTGCGGATAAACTAGGCGTTGATTGGAAAGAATACGATAGCGCGCAGTCGCCGGGGTCGGAATTTCGGGGATAATCTCTGTGCAATTTTTGGACAAAAAAATAAAGGACTTAAAGTCCTCGTATTAAAATTTTTTCAGGTTAACAAGGGGAATCTGTAATACTTGGAATTTGTATTACACCCGTTCCTCCGCATTTTTCGCAACGGCTTTCTGATAGACCAGTTTTTCCGCTTCCTAGGCATTCGGGGCATTGTTCTTCTATGCTCATTCCTCCCGACAGATCCGTATATTTTATGCGGTCCGTCTGATACAGGCGTTACCATAAATTTTTCTTTAGTCAAGAGTACTACTATCTTAGGATTACAAGTCGAAAAAGCGCCTTATTAGCAGTCATCTTTTATCTCGCAATCGAAATGAAAGGTTCGGTCGGGACGATTGGAACAACTTACTTATGGGGTATTGACAAAAAGTATGATTGTGCTATCCTGAAAAGTCCGAATATTAATAAATTCGATTGACCAAACTAGTCAGTTGAGTTTGTCTGGAAAATATTTAGGACAAAACATAGAGGGACATAAAATGATAAAAATAAAAATTTTAGTAATGCTCGAAGATAGCCAAGGCGAACATACACTCATCGTCAGGGAGTGTGATGTGGAAGAAAGACCGGTTCAGGAGGAAGTCCTAGAAAGATGTCTTGAAGAATTTCAAGCCGCGTTAAAAGAAGAAAAGGCTCGACAAGTTATGGTCGAGGAGCAAGATAGAGAAGATTGGGAATATTACCACAGTCTTGTGGGTTAAATCTTGACGATGCCTTGTTTCAATCAACATTTTAATTTTTTTCCATATTTATGATGTATTTGTAAATATGGATTTTTGTTTATAATCAAAAACCACTGGCGTTAACCAGTGTGTGCGTCAAAGGCAGTAGCTCTCGGACAGGGGGCAACTGCTGTTTGTTTTTAAGGTATCATTTTTTTATACAACGATTTATAAATAATGTCCAATTTGGCTTAATCCAGACCTTTTCCAATTGACATTTCTTTATCTTTTGGAATTATCGTGACAACTTTACCGTTTAAACTATTCAAGAAAAGTTCTAGTTTGTCCTTATTTTCTGTCATTCTAAGATCGAAATGATGAATCTTATATTTTGTTTTCATTCATATTTATATTAATTTTAGTTATTACGGGTGTGGTGCTAAACACCCAACTCATTTTTTAAGAAGGGCTTTTCTCTTGTCTTTTTTGACAAATTCAGTTTAGTGACAGTCCTTTCTTGACAAAAGATAATTTTATGCTAATCTGGACTAGTCAAGTTACGCATAAAAAGTATATTTTTGTTATGACAGAAGATGGCTTTGAACAAGTTAAACGGCTGATGAAGATTGTCGGAGGCAAAGCGATTATCGTGGAAGACGGGAAGCCGGCTTTTGTGGTCATTAGCGCCGATGAATACCTGGGTTTCGAGAGTGACCGGGGTGGGGTCGGAACAGATACGGAGCTGATCGAGAAGACTAATAGGGATATCGCTATTTGGAAAGGCAAGCAGAAGGAGAGGGAGCTTAAGCAGATGGAGAAGGAACTTTATCACAAGGATCGAGAGATAGAAATCGTTCCGGATGACTCCCAAATCTGATATTTGACATTGATATTTTCGATGTTATAATATGAATACTTGCAAGAGAAAGAAACACTTGCCAAATTTTTTTTATGTGATAGAATGCTTAGGTGCTTATAAACTTTATATATTTATCAATTTATTAATCTCAAGTGGTACATTAAGTATCGCTTTAACTAAAGAAGGAGAATAAAAAAATGGCAGAAGTATTTGATAGATCCAAACCTCATGTCAACGTAGGAACCATCGGTCATGTCGACCACGGAAAAACCACTTTGACTGCTGCTCTTCTATCTTGTTTGACCGCAAAAGGTATGGCCGCTACAAAGAAAGGTGTAAACGATATTGATAATGCTCCGGAAGAAAGAGACCGTGGTATTACCATCGCTACTTCACACCAGGAATACGAATCAGAAAACAGACACTACGCTCACGTAGACTGTCCTGGCCACGCCGACTACATCAAGAACATGATTACCGGTGCCGCCCAGATGGATGGAGCTATTTTAGTCGTGGCTGCTACTGACGGACCTATGCCGCAGACTAGAGAGCACATCTTACTCGCTTACAACGTAGGCGTGCCACAGATTGTTGTTTTCATCAACAAAGTTGACCAGGTAGACGATCCTGAACTTATTGACCTTGTCGAAGAAGAAATCAGAGAGCTTTTGACTAAATATCACTTTGACGGAGCAAACACTGCTATTATTAGAGGTTCAGCTCTTAAAGCTTTGGAGTGTTCTTGTGGAAACGCAGAATGTGAATCTTGCAAGCCTATTTATGACTTGGTAGCTGCTTTGGATACAAATATCCCTGAGCCACAGCGCGCTGTTGACAAACCTTATCTGATGCCTATTGAAGACATCTTCTCTATTGAAGGTAGGGGGACTGTAGTTACAGGAAGAATCGAAAGAGGTATTGTTAACGTCAATGATGAAGTCGAATTAGTCGGTATCAAGGCTACTCGTAAGGTAGTTGTGACCGGAATCGAAATGTTCAACAAACAACTCGACCGTGGACAAGCTGGAGACAATGCCGGAGTTCTACTTAGAGGTATCAAGAAAGAGGAAGTCGAGAGAGGCCAGGTTTTGGCTGCTACCGGTTCCATCACTCCACACAGCGAATTTGAAACTGAAATTTATATTTTGACCAAAGAAGAAGGTGGAAGACACACCCCATTCTTCTCAGGATACAAACCACAATTTTATATCAGAACTACTGATGTTACCGGTGATGTTGTTTTGCCGGAAGGAACTGAAATGGTTATGCCTGGTGATACGGTAAAATTGGGTGTCAAATTGATTTCACAGGTTGCTATGGAAGAAGGAATGAGATTTGCTATTCGTGAAGGTGGACACACCGTAGGTGCCGGAGTCGTGACCAAGATTATAAAATAAGGAGTTAACTCTTCTTATTTTTGTTTACCGTTTTTTGTAAATAATTTAAGTTTTATATTTAAATCGCAATGGTAGAAAAGAAACAGGAAATTGCAGGTGATTCTAGCAAGCAAAAGATTAGGATCAAAATCAAGGCATATGATCACAAAGTCATTGATCAGTCTGCCAAGCAAATCGTTGAGACGGCGCTCCGAAATGGTGCTTCAGTGAGAGGGCCGGTTCCTCTTCCTACCAGCGTGAGCAAATTTACGGTAAACCGATCGACATTTGTACACAAGGACGCCAGAGAGCAGTTCGAGATGAGGATCCATAAGAGGCTGGTTGATATCATCGACCTTAATCCGAAAATTATCGACGCGCTTACGAATCTGAATTTGCCAGCTGGGGTTTTTGTAGAGATCAAAATGTAGTTTAAAATTTATATTTTCGCTAGTTTAAGTACTTGTTATATCCTATTACTTTGTAAAAAGTGATAAGTATACTGGATTAGCCAATCAAATCGGATATCATATCGATTAAGTTGGTTAATGATATCTGATTTTTTTGTTAAGCTTAAAAAATAGTATGAAGTTTATTTTAGGAAAGAAAGTAGGGATGAGTCAGATCTTCGTGGAGGGGGATAAAGAAACGAAAGTGATACCTGTCACTTTGGTAGAGGCTGATTCTTGCTATGTTACTCAGGTGAAAAACCAAGAAAAAGATGGTTATGAGGCTGTTCAGGTTGCTTTCGAGGAAAGCAAGCGGGTAAACAAGCCGATGGCGGGACATTTACAGGGCGTAGGAAAATTTTTCAGATATCTCCGCGAAATCCGCAACGATAATAAAGACAACAAGTCGCAGGTCGGAGAAAAGATGGAAGTGACCGTATTTGAAGCCGGAGACAAAGTGAAGGTCACTGGAATCGCCAAAGCAAAAGGATTTCAGGGGGCTATGAAGAGACATGGCTTCAAAGGAGGCAAGGCTAGCCACGGACAGAAACACAGCAACCGTAGGGTGGGTTCAATCGGAGCCACTTACCCAGAGAGAGTTATCAAAGGAAAGAAGATGGCCGGAAGAATGGGGGGAGGACAGATCACGCAAGTCGGACTGGAAATCGTGCGTGTCGATGCCGAGAAGAATCTGCTTCTCATCAAGGGGTGTGTTCCGGGAAATAACGGAACTTTGCTCAAGATCGTATCAGAATAGGAATCCAAGTAATTATAAGAAAATTGTTTCAATATTATGAAAACTAAAGTATACAATCTCGACGGAAAAGAAGCAGGTGAAATCGAACTCCCTGAAAGAATATTCAATATAGCGGTCAATGAAGACCTTGTACATCAAGTGGTAATTGCTCAGATGGCCAACGCCAGAGTAGCCATTGCTGATACCAAAGACAGGGGCGAAGTAAGTGGTGGAGGCAAGAAGCCCTGGAAGCAGAAAGGTACCGGTAGGGCCAGACACGGATCTTCTCGATCCCCGATCTGGAAAGGCGGAGGAGTGACTTTCGGACCGACCAGCGACCGTAACTATACCAAGCGGATCAACAAGAAGATGAAAGCTAAGGCGCTTTTTATGGTTCTTTCCGAAAAACTCCGTGAGGAGAAAATCCTGGTTCTGGATGGAACCAAGATGGAGAAACCATCTACCAAGGAAATGATCAAGTCTTTGGAAAAGTTGTCTATCAAAACTAAAATTTTGATGGCATTGGGCGGTAGAGACGAGAATATCTTAAAATCGGTTTGCAATATCACGAAAGTTTCCGTGATTGCCAGTGATTCTTTAAATGTTGTCGATCTCCTCAAAAACGATATGTTTGTCATCAACAAAGAAGGATTGAAGAAGATCGAAGAAACTTATAAATATGAATTTTAATAGAAAGCTATGAGTATTTTGAATAAAATCATCAAGAAGGACGACGAGAAGAAATCGAAAGCAGCCGCCAAACCGAAAGCTGCGAAGAAAGTTGCCAAGCCGAAGGCTGAAAAGGTGGCCAGAGTGAAGAGTGGAGTAGTACCTATGCACTATTTCGAAATCATCAAGCGCCCCTATATCTCCGAGAAGGCTTTCTCGATCAACTCTATGGGGCAATACGTATTCTTGGTTGCTACTGGGGCAAACAAGACCGAGATCAAGAAGGCAATCGAGCAGGCTTACAAGGTGAAAGTGTCAGGCGTGAACATCACCAAGGCCAAACCCAAACCGAAAAAATATAAGGGCTACCCGAGCGTTCGCAGCGGATTTACGAAAGCCGTCGTGACACTGCAAAAAGGGAGTACTATGGACATCATGGAAGGGGTAAAGTAAATAATAATTTTGAATAAATAGAGCAGTATGGCAATAAAAAAGTATAAACCAACATCGCCGGGAAGACGAGGAATGACCGTAAATGACTTCTCGATACTAACCAAGAAGAAGCCGGAGAAGAGTTTGCTCGCTCCTATGACTGCCAAAGAAGGCCGGGGCAGTTCAGGAACTATCACTACAAGGCACCGAGGTGGAGCGGTAAAAAAGAGATATCGCGTAATCGATTTCAAGATGGAGAAGCGCGACATTCCGGCAAAGATCGCCTCTATCGAGTACGACCCTAACCGCAGCGCTTTTATCGCTCTTGTCGTCTTTGCTGACGGGGAAAAGAGATATATGGTAGCTACCGAAGGATTGAAAGCGGGCGACAAAATAATCTTTTCCGAGAGAGCTCCTATCCGTAATGGTAACAGACTTCCACTTGGGAAAATTCCTTTGGGAACTACCGTTTGTAACTTCGAGCTGTTTCCAGGCAAAGGTTCACAGTGCGCTCGCAGTGCCGGATCTTCAGCCAAGCTAACTGCAATCGATGCAGGTAAGGCGCACATCAGTCTGCCTTCCGGTGTGGTCAAAATAATCGATGAGGAATGCTACGCCACTGTCGGACAGGTCAGCAACATTCATTACAACAAGATTTGTATCGGTAAGGCTGGACGCGCCCGTCACATGGGCAAGAGACCGGAAGTTCGCGGAAGTGCAATGAACCCTTGCGATCACCCTCATGGTGGTGGAGAAGGTTGTCAGCCGATCGGACTCAAGCATCCGAAAACTCCGTGGGGTAAGCCTGCTATGGGATACAAGACTGCTCGTAAAAAGAAGAAGAAATAGAAATAACTCATAACAAATAGCTGATAACTTATAACGGAATACAAATACAATAATACCTCTAAGATTAAAATTGATTTGCATTTAGTTATAAGTTATCGGTTATGAATTATAAGTTGTTTGAAGAAAAGAGAAATAACGCACGGATAAGACCAAGTTATTTGTTATAAGTTATAAGTTGTAAGTTATTTATTATGTCAAGATCACTTAAAAAAGGCCCTTACGTGGACGCGAAACTTCTCAAGAAAGTCGAAGCTCTTAAGGCGGGAGACAAGACCGTCGTAAAGACTTGGGCTCGAGCTTCTACTATCTCCCCGGAAATGGTAGGATTCGTCTTCGGAGTACACAACGGCAAGACCCACATCGAAGTGCTGGTCACTGAGGATATGGTCGGACACAAACTCGGAGAATTCTCTCCGACCAAGAAATTCGTCCGTCATGGTGGAAAGATGCAGAAAGAGCAGGAAGCGAAAAAAGCAACCGCCAAGTAAAGTAGTTTAATAGAGATTAGTAAATTTTAAAATATGCAAGTTAGCGCAAAACTGAAAAATCTGAGGGTTTCACAACGGAAGACTAGGCTGGTGGCTGATTTGGTCAGGGGCAAGAACATCGATGTTGCCCGAGTCCAGCTCCAATTTTCCACGAAAAAAACCTCGGAAAACATCTTATGTCTTCTCAATTCCGCTGTTGCGAATGCGAAGAATAACTTCAATTTGGATGAAAACAATCTATACATCCAAAGCATAATCGTGGAGGAAGGACCGACACTCAAGAGATTTATGCCGCGGGCGATGGGAAGAGCTTCCGCCATCAGAAAAAGGACTTGCAGTGTAATTATCATATTAGATGAGACTAAGAACAGACCGGAAAAGCCGGCCAAGGCAAGCAGGAAAGCCAAGAAGTCTGAGAAAATTGCAGAAGTCAAGGATGTCGCGAAAGTCGACCCGGTTGTAGTGGAGAAGGCTGAGGCAGTAGAGGCGAAAGCGAAATAGATTTAAATAAATTTCAAAATTAAGTTGAAAAAATATGGGACACAAAGTTAATCCATTTGCACATAGACTGGGAGTGATCCGGGGATGGAAGTCCAACTGGTTCAACGTTGCGAACTATCGCGAATATCTCAAAAACGACATAGAATTGCGTACCTATTTGGAGAAGAAATTGCAGAAGGCCGCTATCGAGAACATCGTTATAGAGAGATCTTCCAATAGTATGACTTTCAATATCTCTACTGCTCGTCCCGGCGTGGTTATCGGACGCGGAGGAACAGGCGCTGAGGATCTTCGAGCTGATATTGTAAAAAAAGTGAAACCGGAAAAAATCGATGTGAAGATCAACATCATCGAAATCAAAAACCCGGAACTTTCCGCAATGTTGGTCGCTCAATCGGTGGCAGAACAGCTGGAGAAACGCGCTCCCTTCCGTAGGACTATCAAACAGGCGATCGAGAGGACGATGCAGAACAAAACTGCTCAGGGAGTGAAAGTCGCAGTTTCAGGCAGATTGGATGGAGCAGAAATGGCTCGCGCAGAATGGCTCAGCGAAGGCAAGATTCCGCTTCAGACATTGCGCGCCGATGTGGATTATGCTAAATATTGTGCTCACACCACCTTTGGGGTAATCGGTATCAAAGTTTGGATTTACAAAGGGGAAATTTTCAACAGGAAATAGATATCTAATCAAAATATATTAAGAGAAAGTTATGTTAATGCCCAAGAAAATCAAACATAGGAAGCAACAAAAAGGCAGAATGCGCGGCAAGTCCCAAGTAGGGAACTCGATAGCATTCGGATCCTATGCCCTCAAGACTACCGAGTCTAGCTGGATTACCAGTCGCCAGATTGAGGCTGCCAGACGTGCTATGACCCGATATATCCAAAGAGGCGGAAAAATTTGGATCAGGATTTTCCCGGACAAACCGATTACAGCCAAAGCAGCTGAAGTTCCGATGGGTAGTGGAAAAGGAAGTCTGGATCATTTTTCAGCAGCGGTCAGGAGAGGTAAAATACTTTTCGAGATGGATGGTGTAAAGGAAGATATCGCTAAAGAGGCGATGAGACTCGCTAGCCATAAGCTGCCGGTCAAAACCGAATTTATTTGCAAAGACACGCAAGGTTTTAAATAACAAATTCTTAAATTGCTTATGAAAGTTAAAGAAATCAGAGAAAAAACCGACAATGAGCTCAAAAATTTGATAAGAGAAAATAAAGAGAAACTCAAGAAACTCAGGTTTTCTCTGGCAAATCGGCAACTCGAGAATACTCGGGAAATCAGTGAAGCTAAAATCACGGTCGCTCGAGCCAAAACTGTCTTGAAAGAAAAAGCTCAAAGTGAAATAAATTAATTTTAGATAATTATGAACAAAGAAATCAACCAAGAAGCTCCTGTTGACAACCGCAGAAAGAAAGTCGGAACCGTTGTCAGCGACAAGATGGACAAGACGGTTGTCGTTGAGATTGTCACACTGAAGACCCACCCTATCTATAGGAAGAAGTACAAATCGAGCAAGAAATATAAGGCGCATGACGAAGAGAACCGATGCAAAGTCGGAGATAAAGTAACGATTGCGGAATGCAAACCGTTGAGCAGAGACAAGAGATGGAAGGTCGTGTCCGCCGAATAGTTTTATAAGTTATAAATTACTTTTATGATTCAAAATGGTAGTAATCTCATAGTCGCGGACAACTCCGGCGCCAAGACGGCACGATGTATCAAGGTTCTCGGCGGTTCGAAGAAAAGATACGCCTATATCGGCGAAGTCATTGTTGTGGCTATCAAATCCAGCGAACCTAGAGGTCAGGTCAAAAAAGGTGAGGTCGCCAAAGGAGTTATTGTGAGACAGAGAAAAGCACTGCGCCGCAAGGACGGTTCTTATATCCGTTTCGACGACAACGCGATCGTAATTGTCGACAAGGACAACAAGACACCTAAGGGAACCCGTATCTTTGGTCCGATTGCAAGAGAATTAAGAGAGAAGGGGTATATGAAAGCAATTTCTTTGGCTCCGGAAGTTCTATAATTTGCGAGAATAATATACTTTATAAATAATATAGTTATGAAAATTAAGATTAACGACAAAGTAAAAATCATCGCCGGTAAAGACAGCGGAAAAAGTGGAAATGTCATCAAGTCCCTGCCTTCGCGTGGCAAGGTTGTCGTGGAAGGGCTCAACACGGTTCACAAACACACCAAGCCGGATCGCGCAGGGGGAAAAGGCCAGAGAATTACCGTTGCTATGCCTATCGATGTTTCCAATACTATGCTTATTTGCCCGAATTGCGGCAAGGAGTCGAAAGTAGGGTATGTCATTACAGAAGATGGAGAGAAATTTCGCACCTGCAAGAAATGCAACCAACCTATCAATGACAAAATTAAAGATAATAAATAAAGCAATTAAGATACTCTTATGTACAAGTCAAGATTAAAAGAGAAATATGCCAAAGAAATCGTTCCTGATCTCAAGAAGGAGCTGAACTACCCGAATATAATGGCTGTTCCGAAAGTCAGCAAAGTGGTAGTCAACGTCGGCTTGGGGAATATTCTCAAGAACAGCAGCGACGATCTCAAAAATATCACTGAAGATTTTGAAAATATCGTGGGACAGAAACCTGTGATTACCAAAGCGAAGAAAGCTATTTCCAGCTTCAAGATCCGTGAAGGCATGCCGGTAGGAATGATGGTAACACTACGCGGAGATCGGATGTATGAATTCCTCGATAGGTTGGCCAATGTGGTTTTGCCGCAGATGAGAGACTTTCGCGGACTCAAGAAATCCGCTTTCGATGGGAATGGGAATTATAGTATCGGTATGAAAGAGCATATCGTTTTCCCTGAGGTTACTCGGGATAATATCAAGACCATCTTTGGGATGGAAGTGAATATCACTACTGACGCCAAGACTGACGAAGAAGCTTATCTGCTTCTCAAGAAAATGGGTCTTCCAATCGTAGAGAAGATTGCTTAATAATATTAAATAAATCAAATTAATTACTATGGCAAGAACAGCATTAATAGTAAAAGCACAAAAAAAACCGAAGTTTTCCACCCGTATCGTCCGCCGATGCTGGAAGTGTGGAAGAAATCACGGATATCTCAGTAAATTTGACCTCTGCCGGATTTGTTTCCGAGAGCTGGCAAGCAAGGGAGAATTGCCGGGAGTCAAGAAGAGCAGCTGGTAATTTTTGATTTGAAATTCAGTCTTTTACACATATACGGGTCCCGGATATTTTGCAGAGCAGAATTTCGGGATGACAGACAAGCTGTCAGTTTTTATAAATAATGTTAATTTTTTGATATGACTATGACAGATCCAATCGCGGATATGCTCACACGAATAAGGAATGCGCAAAGAGCTAACCACATCAAAGTACAAATGCCTTCTTCGAACTTCAAGTTGGCTATTGCAAAGATTCTCAAGAAAGAGGGTTATATTGAAGATGTAATCCAATACAAAAAGGGCTTCAAAGTCACGTTGGAAATCGTGCTCAAGAAAAGCGATGATAAATATGCGATTGCTGAAATCCAGAGGGTAAGCAGACCTGGGCAGCGCGTGTATGTCGGTAAGAGCAGAATCCCTAAAATCTTGAACGGATATGGTCTTGCAATCATTTCCACGTCCCAGGGGCTTATGACCAACGAGGATGCCAAGGAAAAAGGCTTGGGCGGAGAGATCGTTTTCAAGGTCTGGTAGAAAGACCTTCGTCCATAATAATTTAACTCTAGATAATATATATGAGTAAGATAGGAAAAAAAGCCATAGAGATTCCGAGCGGCGTCACGGTTACTCTGGGCGATAAGAACAAAGTCAGTGTGAAAGGCCCGAAAGGGGAATTGGCAGCGAGCTTCGATGCGGAAATCAAAATTGTAATCGAGGGGAATGAATTGACCGTCAATCCGCGCAAAGATATCAAAAGGCTGTATGCGCTCTGGGGGCTCACCCGCAGTTTGATTGCCAATATGATTGAAGGAGTCGTCAAGGGCTACGAGAAAAAATTGGAATTGCAAGGGGTAGGTTACAAAGTCGTTCTCAAAGGCAACGATTTGGATTTGGCCTTGGGATTCTCGCACCCGGTACTTTTCAAAGCTCCGGAAGGAATCAAATTCGTTGTAGAAAAGAATGTCATTACTATTGCCGGCATCGACAAGCAGTCAGTAGGTCAGGTGGCGGCAGAAATCAGAAAGCTCAGGAAGCCGGAACCGTACAAAGGTAAAGGAGTTCGCTATGTAGGTGAACAGGTAAGACGGAAGGCTGGAAAGAAAGTCGGATCAGGAAGCTAATATTTGAAAAGAATTTTCTTTAGATATTAAGATAATATTAATTATAAATATGATAGATAAAGTGAAAGCCAAAAGAGACGGGAGACTGAGACGGCACAATCGTGTGCGCGCTAAAGTTTCAGGGACGGCTGAAATCCCCCGACTTAATGTCTTCAGGAGCAACAAGGGTCTATTTATCCAGCTCATCGATGATGTGGACGGTAAGACCTTGGCAAGCGTCAATGACGCCGATGTGAAGACGGGCAAGACCAAGGTGGAGAAAGCCAAAGAAGCCGGAAAGCTGATCGCCAAGAAGGCGGAAGATATAAAGATCAAGAAGGCTGTCTTTGACCGAGGCGGTTATAAATATCACGGCAGAACGCAAGCAGTTGCCGAGGGCGCGAGAGAAGGCGGACTTGAGTTCTAATTTATTAATAAACGTTTGCTTTAAAATATGATAAAGAAAGAAGACAATAAAAGAAGGAAAGGCGGCTTCAACAAGAAGCGGGAAAAACCTGAGTTCGATCAGAAGGTGATCGATATCGCCCGTGTGACTCGTGTCGTAAAAGGCGGAAAGAGATTCAGCTTTCGGACCACGGTGGTTATCGGTGACAAGAAGGGGCGCGTCGGCGTCGGTGTTGCCAAGGGTCCTGACATGAAAGTCTCAACGGAAAAATCTTTCGCACAGGCTAAGAAGAATCTGGTGAAAGTGAGCTTTACCGGAAATACCGTTCCTTATCAGGTGGAGCAGAAAGTGGGTAGTGCTCATGTGCTTATCAAGCCGGCAGTCAAAGGACGCGGTATCGTTGCCGGTGGTGCGGTGCGTGCAGTCATGAATCTGGTCGGAGTGAGAGATATTTCGGCCAAGATGTTGGGATCCAAGAACAAGCTCAGTAATGCTCGCGCGACTATCAAAGCGTTGGAAATTTTCTCTGTCAAAACCGTAGGTGAGATGAAAAAGGAAAAGACCAAAGCTGAGGAGAAGGAAAAAGTTGCTGCGGCGGCAACTAAGACCAAGACTCCTATTGAAGACAGTAAAGCAGAAGAACCTAAGAAGGCTATCAAGCCGAAAACAGCTACCAAAAAAGCGGAATAAAATCCGATATTAATTTAGGTAAAGTCTATTAATTATATGCAGCTACATCAATTAACGCCGAACCCAAAGGCGAAAAAGAAAAGAGTCGGTCGAGGAGGAGCTCATGGAACGACGGCGACCCGTGGTACCAAGGGGCAGAAATCACGATCCGGCGGGGGAAAAGGAAAGAACTTTACAGGAGAAAAAATTCCGCTGTTCCGTAAGACTCCGAAATTGAGAGGTTTCAAGAGTTTGCGACCAAAGAATTTGGCGGTGAACCTTTCCCAAATCGAAGCTAAATTCGAAAATGGCGAGGTGGTAAATCCTGTCAGCTTGTTTCAAAAAGGGCTCATCAGAAGCGGCAGGGGTGCTGCAGTCAAAATTCTGGGTAATGGAGAGATAAGCAAGAAGAATATTTTTGAAAATTGTTTAGTGTCCAAGACGGCTGAGGAAAAAATCAAGAAAGCCGGAGGAGAAATCAAAGGAGAGCTTGAATCTCTCGCCTAAGAGTTTGTCTGAGAAGTAATCTTCGTTACGAAACCGTAAAATTTCGAGCGAAAAAATGAAAATCGAGGAAGGCTATCGTTTAATAACGTGACGAGACTTGGACCTTTTGCAGTCGAAATTTTACGGTTGTAGCAGGAAAAGACTTCTCAAGCAGGCTCTAAATAAAATTTTAAAAAATTTCTTATGATGAGAAAAATAAAGCAGATCATAAAAGACAAAGAGCTTCGTAATAAGATTGTTTTTGTCTCTTGTATGTTGCTGGTGTTCCGTTTGGCTGCGCATATCCCGATTCCTATTGTCGACGCGACACGTCTTAAGGATCTTTTTCAAAGCAATCAAATGCTCGGAATGATGAATATTTTGACCGGAAGCGGAATGGAGAACTTTTCTTTGGTGATGCTTGGTGTCGGACCTTACATTACCGCATCAATCATTATGCAGCTTTTGACAATGATTTCTCCCAAAATGAAAGAGATCTATCACGAGTCGGGCGAAGAAGGCAGGAGAAAATTCAATCAATTGACTAGGCTTTTCACTGTACCCTTGGCACTTCTTTCCGGTTTCGGAATGATTACTTTGCTGCGCAACCAAGGTGTGATCCTAGCTTCAGTTGACAATATTCAGATTATTTTAACACTCATTACTATCACCGCAGGTACGGTTTTCCTGATGTGGTTAGGAGAACTCATCTCGGAGAAAAACATCGGAAATGGTATTTCGCTGATCATTTTTGCCGGTATTGTCTCCGGTATCCCGAGAACGATTTCCCAGACAATGGAAAGCGCCATTCCATGGCCCACTGTCCTCAGTCTGCTAGTGATGGCGGTTATCGTGGTTGTCGGGGTAGTCATCATTACCGAAGGGCAGAGAAATATTCCTGTCTCTTACGCGCGCAGAACCTCCGGCAACAAAGTCACTAGCGCCGGTGGATCTACGTTCTTGCCACTTCGAGTCAACTCATCCGGAATGATACCGATTATTTTCGCTATGTCTATTATGCTTTTTCCCGGAATCATAGCTTCTTTCTTCATAAATAATTCCAATGTGCAGGTTGCCGGAGCGGCGATTTGGGTGCAGAATCTTTTTGCCAACCAGCGATTCTACGAAGTCCTATATTTCGTAATGGTATTCCTCTTCACTTATTTCTATACTGCTATCGTTTTTGATTCTCAGAGTGTTGCGGAGAACCTGCAAAAACACGGTGGGTTCGTGCCGGGCATCAGGCCGGGAAGAAATACGGCGGAATACCTGGAAAAGGTCATCAATCGCATCACTTTCGTAGGCGCCTTGTTCTTGGGGTTAATGGCGGTTCTGCCGGTCATCGGACAGAACGTAACTCATGTCAGTACTTTTGCTATCGGCGGTTCCTCCGTTCTGATCGTAGTCGGAGTGGTGCTAGATACTATAAGGCAGATAGACTCTCAACTTACTATGAGAGATTACGAAGAAATATAGTATTTGTTAAGATATACCTAAAACGGTCATTAAAGGGACCGTTTTAGTTTTGTGCATTGGCGCGATATGGTGTAGAATGAATGTGTATTGCTTTGTCATTCTCGCCATTGCCATGGCGAGCATAAACTCCGGCGGGAATCCATGATAGTTCGGATAAAAAGAGTGTTAAAAAGATTAGAAAACCTTAAAAAAATAGATTTTTAAACGATTAAGGTATTTTGGTTTCTGAAATAATAAACTTCCTCCGGAGCTTGTCCTCGCGAAAGCAGGGGCAGGAATGGCGGGCGGTATATCGATGGACACATTTATATAGATGCAGGTGGGCGTCATATTTTACTAAAATTATGGATAGTAGCTTCAACATTTTACTGCTCGGTCCCTCCGGTGCCGGCAAAGGGACGCAGGCGAAACTTCTTGCGGAAAAGTACGGACTGAAACATTTGCAGAGCGGTGAGATCTTGCGCAATATGGCCGTGCAGGAAAACGATTTCGGCCGCAAGGTCAAAGCGGCGATGCAAGAAGGTTTCGTCCCCTCAGAGTGGATATTCAAAATGATCGAGGAAGAATTTTCCAAACTCGGGGAGCAGGGGGTGATTATCGATGGCTTCTCGCGCAAGCTGTCCGAGATTAAGATGCTCTGCGATGTTTTTGAGAAGAATGGGAAGGAAATGGATTTTGTATTTTTGATCGATGTCGAGGAGAAGAAAGTAATCGAGCGACTGATTAACCGGAGGTTATGTCGGGATTGTAAGCAGGTCTTTGATGCGCGGGATATGGATAGCGCAAAGTGTCCGTCGTGTGGCGGAGGGATATATATTCGTGAGGATGATAATCTCGAGAGCATAGAAAGGAGACTGGAAGACTATCGGAATGAAACTTCTCTTGTTATCGATTTTATGAAAGAGAAGCGGGGTATAATCGAGATTAACGGAGATCAGTCCGTCGAGGATGTTTTTAAAGAAGTGTGCAGTCGGATAGATAAGAAATGAACCTTTGGGAATCCGGCTTAAATTAAAATTATAATTATTCATGAGTAAAAAAATAAATATTGTCATAATGGGGTCACAGGGGTCCGGTAAAGGAACACAGGCAAAACTCTTGGTGAAAGAATATGACCTCCAACACCTTGAAACCGGTGGAATCTTGCGTAAGATCGCTCAGGAAGATACGAAAGTAGGGAAGATGGTCGATACACTGGTCAACAAGAACGGAGAGTTCGTGCCTTGGAGCATAGTGCGAGAAGTCCTGGATGAGGCTATGGACGCGATGGATCCGAAAAGGGGAATCATTTTTGATGGTACGCCTCGTCGTATCGAAGAGGTGCATTATTGGGAAGAAAAATTCCATGAGATTCATTCGAAATTCGATTTCATATTTTTCATAAGGCTCTCAGAGGAGGAATCGTTGCGCCGCATCTCCAGCCGGAGGCTTTGCAAGGATAACGGACACTCGCTGATTTTCGGTAAGGATGTTCATAGCGAGGAAGACAAATGTCCGACCTGCGGTAGTGTCATTTATAGACGAGAAGACGACTCTCCTGAAAAAGTGATGAAACGGCTCGCCTGGAGCAAGGAAATCCTAGGGCCGGTCATTGAACATTACAAGAATGCGGGAGCTCTGATAGAGATAGACGGCATTGGCACGGTAGAGGAAATATTTCAGGAAATAAAAGGGTATATCGATGGCGTTAAATAGCCTTTTCTGTTAATTCATGGGGATACATACGAATTATCGGGCATCATCCTGAACGCAGTGAAGGATCCCACGGGATTCTTCGCCGAAGCTCAGAATGACAGACACACAACGGAGATTTTATCGGATAAACTAAATTATTTTAGACACAAAGGCTTATGCGTAAAGGACATGTGAATCTGAAAAGTAAACAGGAGATAGAAGTAATGGCTGAGAGCGGAAAGCTTTTGGCGGATATGTTGTCGATTTTGGCAGAGAAAGTCATGCCGGGAGTGTATGGTGATGAACTGGAGGAGATTGCTCAAGATTATATCAAGAAGCATAATGTTATTCCGTCTTTCCAATATTACCGGCCGGAAAGAAATATGACGCCCTTTCCTTCCGCACTCTGTTTCTCTGTGAACGACGAAATCGTGCATGGTTTTCCTTTCGGTAAACTTATCAAGGAGGGTGATATAGTAAGTATAGACGCAGGCTTAAAATATGAGGGCTTTCATTCTGATAGCGCAATTACCGTAGGGGCGGGGAAGGTGAGTCCGACAGCAAAGAAGTTGATGGAGGTTACGCAGCACTCTTTATACGAAGGGATCAAGGAGGTGGCTCCGGGTGCCCGTTTGGGTACAATCGGCAACGCAATTCAGACTTACGCCGAAGCGAAGGGTTTTTCGGTGGTTAGAGACCTGGTGGGTCACGGTGTCGGGCGCAGCATCCACGAATCGCCGGAAGTTTGCAATTATGGCAAGGCGGATACGGGATTAAAACTTTATCCGGGGATGGTGATTGCCATCGAGCCTATGATAAATGAGGGTAAATATGATCTCCAGGTCGATGACGATGATTGGACGATTCGTACGATAGACGGAAAGCTCTCCGCACACTTTGAGCACACGATTGCGGTGACGGAAGACGGTTTCAGGGTTTTGACTTTGCGGGAAGGAGAGAAGATAGCATAATAGTACGCAGTGATAGCACATTTCTTCTCTGCGTATTTTTTGTCATTCCGAGCTTGTCGAGTAATCACTATCTTCAAATAAAGCCGCATATGTATATTTTGGCGATATACGGGGATACTTCGATTTCGCTCAGGATGACAGGAAAAATTTAATTTAGCTAAACAATCCAGTTTATGAGCATAATCCTTGGCATTGACTACGGAGATAAAAGAATCGGACTATCTCTTTCCGATCCGGAAGAGAAACTTGCCCGGCGTTTTTATACGCTCATAAATGAAGGTGAAGAAAAAGTCCTTGAGGCGATTATAGAGGAAATAGAAAAGGAAAATATCGAAAAAGTGGTAATCGGTCTGCCATTAGGCTTCAGTGGTGAAAGTGATCAGACACGAAAGGTGGAAAAATTTATAGGCATTCTTGGGGAAAATGTTACCATTCCCATCATAAAAGTTAACGAGGTTCTAACCTCAAAAATGGCGCAGGAGAATCTCCTTAATGCGGGAGTAAAAGATATCAAGGGAATTCTTGACCAAGAAGCTGCCCGGATTATTTTGCAGGATTATTTGGATATGAAAAACATACGAGACATAGAACGGGATTAATACTTCGACTTTAAGTCTCCCATGATATAACGAGTAACACTACCATGCTGTGGTAACTTCCGTAGGCCGCGTCTGGCAATAACTGTCTGAACGAGTCGGATTTTTAGGCGAGAGGTATGTAACGAATCTGATATG